>Ga0126342_10004203_pt1 | contig 24401 bp, 19 predicted proteins | sample Cyp1metagenome_FD_92528 | JGI IMG/M metagenome (GOLD analysis project Ga0126342, IMG submission 92528) | Coral microbial communities from Lord Howe Island, Old Settlement Bay, Australia - Cyphastrea 1 metagenome | ecosystem: Host-associated > Invertebrates > Cnidaria > Coral ...
ATCCTCGTTGGGACGAACAATGCCGCGACACGATGATGACAGTCCCTCCGCAACTCACCTCTTCCCTTCCTTCTTTCTCCTACCCCGCTAGCTTTCGTCATCCACCCCCGGCCTCAAGTTTCATATACCCCAGGAATGTTGACTATATTGGTAAGATCCCATTTCATTACTCCATTTTTCATAAGGGCACCTTATGGATAATACTATTGATAGAGGTCTATCTACAAGTATCAGTATATACATACCGTTATATCCATTATATCTCCAGTATGATGGTTTAATATATACTCATGAGCTAATCACATCATATTATGCTACATGATTTTATACCATTATATTTCCACAAGATAGTGACCCAAAGTTACTTAAGTTGCTTTGTAACTAACATCACTATATTTTTTGTCGTAGATCATGGCCTGTATAAAGCAACGAACATAATTTTTGGACACCAAATCAATGATATCTCAATGGTATATATAAGTATAATGGTATTAGTCATATATCGTCATATTCACCATCCATAACAATATAGTCATGAACATTTTCAACTATCATTCATATAATCATAAACGATCATAAACCACTATCACATATGCTCCATGTATGGAATATTTTCCAACATTCGCCCTAAAAATCACCCAAATGTAGGTAAATATACCATACATGGATCCTATGGGTATATTTACCATTCATTATATAATCATAAACCATGATATTCACCATTCATATCCCCCATTGGTCACTGAAAAAAAAACGGCGGATTAACCGCCGCAGGCGAAACGCGCCTTCTTCGGTGCGTTGGCGGAGATGCAGCGCTGCTTCACCGGTGAGCGCGCGGCCGAGGGGTGATCCTCCGCCAGCGTACGCAACGCGGCTACGCATAGCGGCGCTTTGTAGCGGAAATGCGAAATGAGAAGTTTGCGCCGTAGTTTGTAATGTGGTATGGTGGATGAGTTTATGCTGAGGTTGGCAATTTTTGAGCACGAGAGGTTTCTAAAAAACATGTAGTGTCAATAGGTTTAAAATTGTCACTGTAGTACTGTAGATGATGGAGAACGTCTGGGGAATCATCCGGCAGTTGATTGCCGAAGCTGGGATTGTGAATGATTGTGATATATTTTTACAAGATTTCTCTTGCCAGATCTTTTTTAAGGTTGGAGGAGCGTCTAGAGGCTTGAGAGTCTTGGGGAAGATCTGAAAAGACATTCACAAGATAGATTATCAAAATCTTGAAGATTGATAGATCAAGTAGATGTATCCCAAATCAAGTATCTAGATTTATCAAATTGATAAATAAGTGATGTTTCGAGAAACCAAAATCTTGATCGATTCGATTCGCAAACGCATCCCGTTGTTAAGCACCGGTGCCATTCCGTCATTCCTTTGGGTGATGAACATGTGATATATCAATGGGGCATACGGCATATCCACATTTATAGCCATAGGATGCCTAATGATAGGGAACTTGATTTTATTTCCATTGATAACCCAGAAAAACGGTTGCTCATACTCTTCAAAATGGCTATTCTTCAACTTGATAGCTTGATCGGATTAACGTGGTTTAGCCATTTTCATAACTTGATGTTCTGGAAAATCACCATATTTTCTTGGTGAAAGCAATATGCTGCCAACCTCAGAAAACCCTTCTGGTACCTTTTTTTTTTTTGGCTAAGTACCACCTGGTTATTTAACATAGCCATGGAAAATCCCCCAAATAAATGGAGGTTTCTAGCTTGGAAAATCAACCATTTTCCATGGCTATGTTAGTCATAACCAGAGGGTATATCAATTTATCCCATTAGAATATCACCTGGTCATTCACCAGAGGGAATTCCAATAGATATACCAATATCTATCAATTTATCCCATTGGAATATATCCATAGATTGGAATATCCCATATATATATATATCCAATATCAATATCCATAGATTTTCAATATCAATATTGGAATATATTGGGATAATTATGGGATAAAATACTATCCAATAGTTATATGGTTAGGTGGTTAGCTTCGTCCCAAAACGGGATCCCAGGGATCGGGATCGAAAAATCGCCAACTTCAGGGATCATCCTGTGGGATTGACGTGGCCTGCAGGCCCTGTGTTTGAAGTGGCGCCGTGGCGCCGGCAGGCTTATGGTGATAGAAAACCACTATAAATGGTGATTTAATGGTGATTTAATGGTGATTTAATGGTGATTTAATGGTGATTTAATGGTGATTTAATGGTTTAACAATGGGTTAACGGATCTGGTAGGGGTCAACCAAAAAATGCCTGGTGAAGACGAGATTTCGAAGAATTGTGGATGATGTATTGATGATTAAAAAATGACATGACAACATTGGAAATTTCGTTATTAGATCCACGGAATGGGATTTTTCGTTCGGGATTTTTGGCAAATCTGTAGCTCCCTTCGAAAAAAATCATGACACTTAGGAGCAAATCTCAGGAAATAACAAACCATGAACTGGGAACTCCTATTGACCAGCCATTCTTGTTCGGAACATGTGTTGATTTTTTTCCCAGTGCCATATTATAGGTCAGCAGACGAGGCTGTCACCTTTCTTTCTTCAGGCCTCTACCAATCATTGTTTTGATAGTGGTGTGGTGACCGTCTACCATTAACCCAACCCCCAGATCACGGTTTTCATACCCCCCCAGGGCCCCCCCCATATTTTTGGATCCAAAGCTCAATAGATCCAAGATCCAATACTAAAACAAGGTTTCTACTGGTGTATTTCACATACTAGGGGGAGGGGGATAGCATTTTTCTATAGTTGATTTTAGGAGAGTTTGCAGCAGTGCTTTTGGCATTGATTACTAGTAGAAACATTGAAGTCTTTTTCTGGGGTCCAAGGGTCCAAGATCTACATGTATCTACATGAAAAGTTGGAGTGATAATTTCTGTGCACCGTCTTGAACTATCTTGAACTTGTATGGAAAATCCTGAAGGATTTCAAGTGATGGTTGTGGCTCCAAAGAGGCACAAAATGCCACCCCTTTCTTTAATTTGAAACATGTCAACATGGCGTTATGGCACATCCATTATCATCTATTATCATCAAACAATAGACATCCATTATCATCTATTATCCATCTATTATCATTAACATCCATGACTGGTTGGTGGTTTGGAACATTTGGATTATTTTCCATAATGTATGGGATGTCATCCTTCCCATTGACGAACTCATATTTTTTCAAGATGGTTATTGCACCACCAACCAGATTATTATTAACCATCATTAACCATACAATAACCATTAATATTAACCATTATTAACCAGGTATATTAACCAACCAGATGATCATTGTTATTGACATCTATTGTTTGATTCAAGCGATGTTCCTGGGCATCTTGGGCTGCTTGCGGGTCCCTGTCCTCATCAATGTGACAAGTCCTCGAATTCATCCCTGCACGTGTCTAACCGACGGCTCGGGCACATCGGCCTTATGTCGTGCCACTGGAATTTTCGGCCGGTGGAGGACACCTGTTGTTGCGCAAAAAAGCTTAGAACATTTAGGTACAGTCCGTTCATGTCTTTTGAATTTCTTCATGCATTGCATGTATAATAACGGAGATTAATATAGTCAAACCAAGGTTGACCCATGGTAAGCTGGTGGACATTTAGAGATGAGCAGCTGGGTTCCATCATGGAAGGACTTGAAGGAGCCTACGAGCTAACTATAGCCATATTTCATGGATTCATAATGAATTCCAAAGCCGGAGGTTTCGTCTTGACTTTTGGGGCGTTTGTAAATTGTAACTTTGTGGTTTCTGAATTTCTTGCTTTTCCGATTGTCACCCACCTGCGAACTGCCCCACTGGCGCGACTTGTGTGAATTTCGATGGAAAAAAAGCCCAGCCGTTTGACAAACTGTAGCAAGTGGTTGATCCTGCCAAGATCTGCGAGAAGATTTGCCCGGAAAAAGGGGACCTGATCTGACCTGATCGGATTTTCTTCGAAGTTGAATCTGTCTTGGCAAGTTTTCGGTCTTTGCATCAACAAACACAAACCAAAAAAGGGGATGACATTCAATGATTGAATCATCCATACCCTCTGGTAATTTAACATAGCTATGGAAAATCAATGAAAATCACCATTTTTAGTGGGTAAATCCACTATAAATGACCATTTTCAATAGCTATGTTAGTTTACCAGAGGGTAATCACCCAATTTAAACGATTCTACAAATATGTAGAAATCACCGCCGGGCCTGGCAGATCTCTTGGCTTTTCCCCCTTTGAACTCCCCAACGTTTCATGGAACGACGCGGATGCCCACGGATGGTGGACCAACGGCGCCGCTCAACAAACTGCGCCCAGTTCGCGTCTGGCGATGGCGTCGTTCCCAGCGATGGCGTGTCTCCGCTTTGCGCTCGGTTCACATCGCGCAACCGGGTTGCGCCGGCCAGGCGGCCTAGGAAAAGAGGTTTGGACCGGCGCTGATGCCATAGGGGTTTGTCTGAAAATAGGGTATATTCCCAATTATAGCCATTTAGTAGGGATAATGATCATTAACCAATGGGTGTAGGGGTACACTATTTTCAGACAAACCCATAGGGATTCAGCCATGATGATCTCATTGATGACATGCCAGTTCCATGTAACGTGACCATGGCGGTGTGCCATGTTTCTTGTTCCCCTCTGTCCTGGTGAATTGTTGTGGCTCCTATATCATATCATATCATATCCTATAAAATGATAGTGGTTGTCCTATACATTTTGCTGGTTCATCCCATGAATGATGTTATCTCACATTAAAGTGGTTGGTTTTTTTTGCCCACCGTATTGGTCCCGATGAAATTGGCCAGGTTGATTATCTTCTTGCTGATCCCACAGGCATGTAACTTTGCTGGTTCATCCCATAAGTGCAGAAGGATTGTGAGTTGATATGGGATGATCTACGTTCAGCTAAGAATTTCGATAAACAAAATGCGTATCCAAGATTGGATATCCGATATCCCCCATGAATGATGGCTAGATATCCATAAATCCATCAGTTTAGGGATGTTGAATCCCAATTGTATACTATTTCATATGAACATGTGGTAAACCCAATGCCATAAACCATCCCCAAAATCATCATAAATGGTTTGGATTTTAGCCATCCCCAAATGGTAGGTTTATATAGGTTTATGGCATACCAATGTTTACCACATAATTTCATTATTAATCAGGGTTCAACGACTGAGTGATAACTCCACTTACTCACCACCGTTTCAACCACCCCAGAACTTTGGACTGGCGCGAACCGGCTCAAACTGCGTAGCATGTGCTGCTGCGTGCCAGCTGTGACAGGAGTTGGGTTCGTCCCATTCCCGTGACAAATAGCCCCAAGAAAGCCTGGTTTCATAGGGGTTGGCAGTAAACCATGGGAAAATCCACCATAAATGGGGAAAACCATGGGAAATACCCTCTGGTAAACTAACATAGCTATGGAAAATCACCTGGAACATGAATGGATTATGACTTTCCATTCAGTTGGGAACAATCATCCCATTTGACTAACTTGACTAACTCATATTTTTCAGAGGGGTAGGTATACTACCGGGTAGGGCTCAACCACCAACCAGCCACATATTTGTGACCATACAATGAAGGTGTTTAATATTCGATGGGATTCATGTTGATCACTGGTTGACGGGCGGGTAAACTCATCTACGATAGTCATCCTGGAGTAGATAGAATATGGACATTTCAAACGATCCTCGCTTAGATGGGATTATTTTCGAATATCCCAAATTCTATCTATTTCAGAATGATTGCACTCCATGTTTAAACTGGCCTTAAATTGGCAGTTTCTTGTGTGGGTCATCGTCATCAAGCTCACAGTTCCTCGTCTCAGGACGTATCCACACAATCCATGAACTGGATGTCATTCTTAAAGGCGTACATATCAAATTGATGTGTGTTCCATGTTTTTTTCCATATTTGTTCAGATTAAATCGAGGTGTTGATATCTGGTTGGTGCTTTGGAACATGTTTGGAACATGTTTTATTTGTCCATTCAGTTAGGAATTTCCATCCATCCCAAACTGACTTTCACTCCATCATTTTTCAGAAGTATTGAAACCACCAACCAGTTAACCATTATCAACCACTATAAACCGCTATAAACCACCAACCAGATGATCATTGTTCCATTTTTCAGAGGGGTTGGTTTTTTCAACCACCAACCAGTTTTTTGGAGCCTCACTGCCAGGACTATGGAGCCTCCAGGACCGGTTCACCGGAAGGCGGAACCTGGTTGGGAGAAGTCAGAACTGACGAAGGCGACCTTGTTAAACGTCATGATTTCTCTGACATTTTGGGGTTGAAATTCCACATTTTTAGTCTTTTTTTTTCCAATCATTACTGTATTTTCCCCAGTAAAACACCTGAAGAGTTTTCAGCTTTGTTGTTTTGAAAAGGAAACTACTATGCCACATCAATGTTGATAAGATACAAATGACATTCATTTTTTATACATCACATGCACACATTCCCTGTCCTTCCATTTGGGTTTGTCAATTGACTGCCAGAATGTTGGCGTCCATGTTGTTCAGATCAAGTCTTCATGTACTAAGCCCAATGGTTGTGGTACTGTGAGTAAAGCAGTAGTAAAACATCACCATTTTTACCATAAATGAATGTATATATATATGTTATTCATATAAGCCATCAACATATGGGTGGTGTATTGTTGCACACTACCAACGTTATAGTAAATCGAAAAAATCTTCTAGGTGAAACGAGACCTCGGGTGATCAGCAAATCCAGTCTGCTCAATATCCCAATTTTCCTATCATTTTCCATCATCTAAATGATCCAGAAGTAAAGGACTCAAGAATTCTGTATCCACATCACCGTGACACCACCTGGATTTCTTTGCAGATTTGCCACAAGCCCCAAAGATCAGGGGATGTAATCACTATTCATCACTGTCCACATGAAAGTCATGCGAAAAAAAAAAACAACTTTTTGGATGGTTTCCAGCCGAAGGTTTGCCATGTCTTGGTGACATCCAAAATTTCCCCAGTTATATAAGAATTCATTCTTGAGATGGTTACCTTCTGGTGAACTAACCATTTGCGAACTGGAAACTCACCATGTTTTTTTCATGGGAACATCAACGAACTAAAGTGCTATTTTCAATAGCGAACTGTTACATTACCAGATGGCTACCCGGTGAGACTTCATTCTTGAGATGGTTACCGTTTTCATCACGCGTGGCAACGGAAAAAAAACCCATTTATATATAGATGTTTTTCACATTAAGACCTCCATTTCAGGCTAATTTTCCGTTGCCACGTTTTATTACTAGAGGCTAGATCATATCGAATCTTCATTTTAATGGTTAAATCAGTTACCCTCTGGTTATTTAACATAGCCATGGAAAATCCTCATTTTTAATAGGTAAACCATCTATAAATGGGCCAGCTATACCATGGCTATGTTAAATAACCAGAGGGTAAATCTCGAATTTTCATGGTGAAAGTTCCTGGTTCTCCAAATCATTGCAGAAGCCCCATCTCTATCCACACCGATGAGATGATAAGTGAACGAAGCCTACGGGGCATTTTGGTCATGTTGGTCTCGATGTTTTTTCCAGGTTTTACCCTCTGGTAATTTGTTACAGTTCGCTATTGAAAATGGCCATTTATAGTGAGTTGTCCCATTAAGCATGGTGATTTTCCATCGTTTTTTGTATGTTTGCCAGAGGCTACTTCGAGGTTTTTCGTTCGACGTGGCGGGAAAGGATCGTGGGAAAATCCTGGCACTGGAGCTCTCGAGATCCATCGGAATCCATCGGACTTTCGACGGGGGATTTCCCGCAGGAGTCGGCTCGGAGATCGAGTACCCCGTGCCTCTCTTCGTGCACAACACCTTCATTGAGGCAGGGAAGGGCCACGTTGTGAAGGGCTCTGAACTAAGAAACTGAGCAACACACGTAGTCTAAGAAACTGGATTTACCCTCTGATAAACTAACATAACTATGGAAAATCACAATTTTTAATGGGTAAATCAACTATAAATGGCCATGAACAATATGGTGATACTGAGCCTGCAACAGCTGGTACTCAACCAAGAACACTGAGGGATTAATCTTGAAACATGGTGATTTAGGCAACGAAAACCCTGGATGAACCATCAACGATTGGAACCCAGAAATACATCGTGTTTTTTTTCTCATGGGGGTATCACCAAAAATAGCAACTTTACCCTCTGGTAATTTGTTACATAGCTATTGAAAATGGCCATAGAAAATAGTTGATTTATCCATTTATCTGCAGATTAATAGCATGGTGATTTTCCATGGCAAATTGTTAGTTCACCAGAGGGTAACCATCTCAAGAATGATTTCTTATGTATGTATTTATATATATATAATCCCCTTTGAAATAAATGTGGTTAACAAACATCAATAAACCATCCTATTTGGGAATGATTCATAGTTTATACCAACTATTCATAGCGTGTTGATTCTAAGAGCCATCAGATCCAGTGGCAACGGCATCATTTTGGTGATTTTGATGGAAAATGAGCTTCGAAACCAATTGATCATGGGTGGACAGCATTTTTTTGGGAAGCCTAAATGGTTTAAGAAACTATGGTTGTGATTTAAGGGATGGTATTTTTCGATAGGTTGATCATGGATTCAATGGATATGTTTTTTTCGCCATTGATGGAAGATTCGATAGTTGGGTCATGTTGGGTCGATGTTTCCAATAGCTTCAGTTGGCTATGGATCAATACCTATTAATATCTATTAATACCATTTTTAATGGGATGAACATCCATAAATCCCAGCTATTTTGATGTGAACTACAGGGGTACCAGGGTTTTGACACATCCCCAAGTGTCTTCTGAGATCCCCAACTGCAGTGTTTGGTTGCAGGGTAGTCAGCCATGCGGGTATTTGGTGTGGTGGATCTGGTGCTGGCCATGTTGTTTTATAGCAACCCACGACATGCGGCAAAGGCAACTGGTGGATAGATAAAGCAACGACATGCAACGACAAACATAGGGTTGTAAGCAACAAAAGTCTAACAATTTTTTGGGATATATATATATTATATTAATATTAATATTAATATATGATATGATATGATATATGATATATCTGGGTAAATTATAACGACCTCACTGTTCTCCCTCACTGGAATCATAGTTAATAAGAGGAATCATCCCCAAATGGCCTTAATTCAGATTAGTGAAATATTATAACTTACCCAGATATATGATATATGATGTATGATATACGATATATGATATATGATATATGTAGAACACCTTAATGGTTTTCGGTGATTTTCTTGAAACCATGGTATCGAAAACCCATCGAACCGCTGATCGAACCGTCTAACCGCCTAACTGGAACGGTTGGTTTTTGTCAGACACGTTTTGCGGCAGTTTTTTTTTTAAAGGTTTGTGCAATATAAGATATACCTGGTTGGTGGTTTGGAACATGAATGGATTATGACTTTCCATATATTGGGACTAATAATCCCAACTGACTTTCATATTTTTCGGAAGGGGTAGGTATACCACCAACCAGATACTGGTTTCTCATTAGTATAAAAATGAAACAGATGTTTGTGCAAACACTATGACCAGGATGATTGGGATGTGCATCCCGGGAATAGGAAATTTACAATTACCCAAACAACTTTGGAAATCACAGTCATATACAGCAATCAAACATGGCAATGGACATTCCATCATTTGTCTCCATTTGATGAATGTCTCATTTACCCTCTGGTAATGACTGTTACAGTTCGCTATTGAAAATGGCCCAGTCGAAATAGTGGATTTACCCATTGATAGCATGGTGATTTTCCATAGTTTTCCTATTAAAAAGGGTGAGTTTCCATAGTTTTCCCATTGAAAATGGTGATTTTCCATAGTTTTCCCATAAAAATGGTGATTTTCCATAGTTTTCCCATTAAAAACGGTGATTTTCCAGTTCGCAAATGGTTACTTTACCGGTCACATGGGATTTTCGGAGTCGATATGATGTCTTGTGAAATCATACAAAAGGGATGACAAAGCTTGAGATGACTCAGATTTGAAGGATGGGTTGAAACCACCAATAGATTGTGAAAAAACCTTTGTTTCTATAGGTTTTTGTCCATCTACTGGAGTTATTGATAGTTATTGGCTTCAGAATGTCCTGGACAATCCCAAAGAAGGTTTTTTTTTTTCCATGTTCCGAGCAGGACCGTGACCGTTGGTGTTGGGGGGCGTAACTTACGATCCCTCAAGATGTCCACGTTGAAAGCCACGGGATCCTCAAGAATGCTCAGTGTCTTTCTGGTTGGTGGTTTGGAATCATGGAATTTTTATTTATTAAATATGGTTAGTGGTTAATGATGGTTAATGATGGTTAATGATGGTTAATGATGGTATCACTGGTTGGTGCTTTGGAACATGAATGGATTATGGCTTTCCATAATATATGGGAATGTCATCATCCCAACTGACTATTTTTTTCAGAGGGGTAGGTATACCACCAACCAGTAAGTTCTTCTGCTTCCGAAAAAAACTCCGCCATGCTTCAAGTAACAGTGTCGTTACCAAGCGGCTCCGGTGCGACTCTGTTGCTGCCAGAGGATTCCACCGTTGGTGACTTGAAACTTCTGGCGCAACGATCGCTGAAACAGGGATTCCTGAGGATTGCCACAGCAGAAGGACGTGTCCTGGCGAACTCTGAGGACTCCCTGCGACCTGGAGAAACACGCTTGGTGCGCTTGTCGTTTTGAAAAACACCATGGGGAACTGTTAGGGAAGATCGTTTTTTCATGTTTTTTTCCAGAAAGGTGAGATATATAGGCCCCATGTTTCCATTTTTGTGGAAATGCAGTAAATTTCTTTATCTATATTGGTAAATCCTGCAATATATATATATTATAATTATATATATGTATTGCAGGCAGGATTTACCAAACATGATGTTTGTATGCTCATGGATCTATACGTATTTTTCTTCACATATATAATGGAAACATGAATGCTTAGAACCTCTTAAATACGTTGGGGACAACAGCAACTCTAAGGCAAAATGCAGGGATTCAAGACGGGGAGAACTTGACTGCAGTTGTTCAACAGCTACGGGTAGCAAGGACAAGAACCGCATTTGCGGTGTGCTGCGGTGACGGCATTGTGACATGGGGCAATCCAACATGTGGTGGTGACATTTCCGCACTTCGAGATCGGCCCAGGAACGTGAAGCTTGTTCAGGCTGCAGGCGCCGCGTTTGCCGCCATCTTGGCTGATGGATCAGTGGTTACCTGGGGTGCACCAGACTGCTGCGACTACAACCTTCCAGATGAGCCCAGGACTGTGAAGGAAGTTCAGGCCACAGATCGTGCATTTGCTGCCATCATGGCTGATGGATCAGTCGTGTCATGGGGCAATCCAGCATTTGGTGGTGATAGTTCTGCAGGTCAAGATAGGCTCAAGAACGTGCACAGCGTTCAGGCTACAGAGGCTGCATTTGCTGCCATTTTGGAAGATGGATCAGTGGTGTCCTGGGGCTATCCAGGCTTTGGTGGTGACAGCTGTGCGGTTCGAGAGCGCCTGAAGAATGTTCAGAAACTTCAGGCCACGCCTCGGGCATTTGCCGCGGTCTTGGCGGATGGTTCTGTCATAACCTGGGGCGATCCAAGCTATGGTGGTGACAGCTCCGCAGTTCAAGATCAGCTCAAGAATGTGCAGGAGGTTCAGGCCTCAGGTGGTGTTCATGGAGGTGCATTTGCGGCCATCTTGGCTGACGGATCAGTCGTTGCCTGGGGCGATCCAAAGTACGGTGGTGACAGCTCTGCAGTTCAGGAGGGACTTTGCAACGTGCAGCAAATTCAGGCCACACTTGCTGCTTTTGCTGCCATTTCGGCTGATGGATCAGTCCTTACCTGGGGAGATCCAACCTCTGGTGGGGACAGCTCTAGGGTTCAACATCAGTTGAGGAACGTGCAGCACATTCAGGCGACAGGTCTTGCATTTGCTGCCATTTTGGCTGACGCCTCAGTGGTTGCCTGGGGTGATCCGGGCCACGGTGGGGACAGCTCGGCAGTTCAGAGGCAGCTGAGGAACGTACAGACACTGGGATGGATTGTAGCCAGTTTCAATCATTTTTTGTCTTCAACAAACATTTTTCAACTACATTAGGGAGGATGATCAGTTGGGTTGAAGCATGTTGAAACCACCAACCAGCTGGATTTCTTCTTCAAAAAAGGGGGTCACTTAAAGTATTTACCAAGCCACTCTTAAAGTTCCCCAAAGAATCCGGGGATCTGATCAACTTGAGGAAGATTCAGGTCACTCGGAGAGCATTTGCGGCTCTCCTGGCTGATGGTTCTGTCATAACCTGGGGCGCCCCAGACTGCGGCGGAGACAGCTCCGCAGTGAAAGATCGGCTGCGGAATGTGCAGCAAATTCAGGCCACAAGCTTTGCGTTTACCGCGCTGCTGGCGGATGGATCACTGGTTACTTGGGGAAATCCAACATGGGGTGGTGACAGCTCCGCAGTCCAAGAGCAACTTCAGTATTTATGAAGTGCCACAAGTCAGCGAAACTTGACTGGGATGACTGGGATGACTGCCATGCGAGGAACCAGGAGTCGCGGTGAGAAAAAGATCTTTTCCTGGCCAAGATTTGAAGAATTGAGACGGGGCATGGCTGGGCCCCGATCAATGGTGCTATGGGTAAATGATCAGGCATGGCTTCAGTCAGCTTTGGGATTTATCAAATGAATCATGAGCTATCCAGGTATATGATGAATTATGATGATCTATGGGTTCTTTGAAGATTGGGTACCCTGACCCTTAAAACCACTTGTGAATCATCGTTGTCATTTGTATCTTGGGTCGATCTCTGCTTTCCCTGCGGGGACAGGGAGCGGCATGAGATCTGGGAATGTTTATCCCGGGCAACTTATGAGGATGGACCAGAGTCACTTCCAGACTCTTCCAGACTCCAGATTTCTGAATCTGAACATTTCTGGCCACCTCCTTCAGATGCACGAGTTCAGACTATTTTTCGAAATTCGAATCATTCGAATCCCCTTCGATATTTCGACGGCCGTAAAATTCTCAGCGACCCAGAAGCCTCATGAATCAGCATGATCTGATTAAGCCATCAAAATGGGTGGTTTTTGATCAGTGGATTCTGTGATGGGAAGTGTAGTACAACTTATATTATACAGTATAGTCTTTTGCCATGGGGACATAGTAACTTCACCCGACCCAATCACGAATGGGTATCCATAGGCCATCGATAATCATCGATGATGATTTGTAGCAGCTTCACCCTTGGGAATCGTTCTTTTGAAATAGTCAAGAAAGAAATACATAGAATCATATAGAACTACTACTAGAAGTGCCGATAAAACGGTCTTTTTTAGCCAGGATTTATATCATTTTCAGGGGGTATTTGGACGGAGGTACATAGAAATACTATGTCTTACATCGACTGCTTTTTGGAATGATCATGGATGATCGTAACTGGGGAAGGTTCTTTTTTAAACGACATCCACTTGGGTGATCTTATCCCATGGAAATCCCAAGAAAAACGCTGGGTTGATGGTTGAATCTCGAGAAACAATGGCCTTGTTTCCAAAGTAACCAGTAACCATGAACCACTATTAACCAACAACCAACCACTATTATTGGGTGTTTTAACCATCATTAACCACAATTAACCACAATTAACCACCATTAACCAACCATTAACCAACAACCAACCGCTCAAAACAGCCCAAAACATGTTTCTTGGAGGTCCTTGATCTGCAGTCCAACCACGGACTCCGCCTGGCAGGCTCAAACTGGTCGCCCAGCCTCGCTGGAGGATTTCTTTCAGGAACGCCAGGCGTGGCGCCGCGGCACCATCCAGGATGGTTCATGGGTCCCATGTGTCCCGTGGCCACTTCACCGGATTGGAGGTACCTAGCACCTATTTTCTATATATATATATATGTATATAGGTTATACAACTGCCTAATATATAACTGGAACACATATATATATATATATATATGTATATATATATATGTATATACCATAACTGGTTCGTGGTTTGGAACATTTGGATTATTTTTCCATTCAGTTGGGAATAAAAATCCCAACTGACGAACTCATATTATTCAGAGGGTTAGGTATACCACCAACCAGGATTGTATTGATTGGAGGCACCTAGCACCTTTTTGTTCAGGCGTATGTATGTTATTCAGGGCGAAGTTTCTGAGAACATATGGCCACAAATATGGTACTCTGCCTCCATTTTAGGGTCCTGAATTTCCCATTGGGTGTTGACCGACGCTCAAGTATCATAAAGTCTCAAACATCTCGCGCAAAAATCAACATGCCCCTCGGATTTTAATATATATATATATATCATAATAGAAGCTACAATGGGCATGACAAGCGAGAGAATGGGAGTTATTCGTCAACAGTATCTTGAAGTCTTAGGAATCCATTTATAAGCGCTCTATTTTGGGATTCTCTTCAGCAGGATGAATAGGTCGTGAATAGGTCCGGTCCGCAAAATATGGATCAAAAGCTTGTTTGCAGCAAGGCCCTTTATGGATTTTAACCATAGATTAACCATAGATTAACGATAAACCATAGATTAGCCATAGATTAACCATAGATTAGCCATAAGATTAACCATAGATTAACCCTTATGGATTTTATTATGGATTTTATGGGACTGTGGCCGTCAAAAGCGATGGATTTTTTTTCCATGCAATATGGGAGGGTTCCGTCTACCATCCCCAGATCGTGGCATGGTGGAGACGGGATGGTCCTAAGAGAAATTGGGACCCAGTTGGAGCGTTGGAGCCATGAGAGTTATATCTGGGTTTATGGGATTATTGATATAGGGACTTAATGTGGGTTTATTGATATTGATAGAATGGGAGTTAATTGAATTTATACTACCATATACTACCTAATAAATTTATATGGGATTATGATAGCTAGTCGAGAAACCGTTTTCAAGCAACGAGTATTTCATGAGATGGGATAGGGCAGGGTATCTTTAATGGCTCACATGGTCTGTTCTCATGTTCCCCTAGGCCAAATGGCCAATATGAGGTATACCCGACTTGTGACATCATTGAGGAGCCTGGACTGAGATATCTTTGGGGAATCGAAAACCATGGATCGAAACGAATTCAATCCTAGGGTAAGTCAATAGAGGGCTAAGTGGTAACCATCATTAATCCTAGCTTTGGTGGGTGAATTCACATGGACCCAGAAAAGTTGGTTGACGTTTTTTTTTAAACCAGTTTACCATCTGGTTATGACATTCACAGTTCGCCATGGAAAGATCCACCCATTTTTTAGTTCGGTAAACCCATTTGTTCACCATCTATTTCGATTAGGGTCAGCTATTTTCCATGGCGAACTGTGAATGTCATAGTATTCAGTTTAGGTCCATTTTTTGCTTTCAAAAGCCACCAGGTCACTTGGTCCATTTTTTTTGATCATCCCTCAGATCCTGAAATCCCCGGCTGGGATGTCTCCCCGTTGGTCGATTGGGGGATAGCCCTGCCCAAGGAACCGTTGCGGATTATCCAATGGATTCCGAATCCAATGGATTCCGATGGATTTTGGGGTAGGTAGGTTGAAACCACCAATTAGAGTACCATTGATAAACCAGTCATTATTCAAGATCATTAACCATATATATATATATATTTCCAGATATTAACCATTATTAACCAGGTATATTAACCACATAGTTATTGGATAGTTATTGGATGGTAAAAACCACCAACCAGTATATATATATATTAACCATTATTAACAGTATATTCACCAGATGACTAACCACCCTTCAGGTTCATTCATTTTCAGATACCCCCCAAAAATCCCATGAAATTCCCAATTAGATCCACTAGATCCACTAGATCATCGGAAATCTCATGAAAATCCTATGAATTTTCCATGAATTTTCCATGAATTCCCCAATGAAATCCCAATGAATTTTCCATTACCCCCTGGTAATTTAACGTAGCTATGGAAAATCACAATTTTTCGTGGGAAAACTCACTATAAATCACCATTTTCAATAGCTATGTTAAATTACCAGAGGGTAAAATCCCCAATGAAATCCCTATGAATCCCATGTTTTTTCCATGAAATCCCCAGTGAAATCCCAATGTTTTTGGCCAAAAAGTCTGCCCCGGCAGATCGTGGGCCCCGTGGGCAGGTCTTCTCCTGCCCAGGGAGCCGAATTGACGAGGATGCAGATGTGCTGGCGCCCAGGCGAGGGAGAAGGAGGGTCTAGCCATTCTCAATATATATATATAATATAATATAATATAATATAATATACATAATGATGAGTTCACCATTTCACCATATTCTTGGAGATCACATTTCTTCATTTTTCTGAATTGAGATGATACAATATAATATATATATATATACACTGGTCGGTGGTTTCAAACATGAATTTTATTTTCCCCAATAGTTGGGATGATGATCCAATCTGACTAATATTGTTTTTCAAGATGGTTGAAACCAGCCGTTATATATATATTAATATAATATATATCTGGTTGGGGGTTTGGAACAGTTTTTTTTTATTTTCCCCAATAGTTGGGATGATGATCCAATCTGACTAATATTGTTTTTCAAGATGTTGAAACCACCAACCACATATATATATATTGTATTATATACATTTTGATGATGTGATCATGGGATATGAATATAAGTCAATGGGAAATCAACCATGGATATCTGGTTGGTGGTTTGGAACATGAATTTTATTTTTCCATTCAGTTGGGAATAATAATCACAACTGACTTTCATATTTTTCAGAGGGGTTGAAACCACCACCAGTATATGTATATATATATATGTATATTATATTATGTACATATTGATGATGTATGATGATTTATGATGACTTATGATGTTTTTTTGGTGAGTATATATTTTCGATTATTCGTTTGTGTTCAATATTATGATGATTGCTGATTTATTGGCTTTGAACACAACCAAACAAACTCTTTCTGGGAGATGATGCCCGGAAAAGGATCTACTTTCATGGTTGGTTTTTCATAGCTATTTTCTTAACGGTTGTATCCCGTTTCTCTTCGTCTTTATCGTTAGCATTTTCATGGTCACAGCAGCAACAACACTTGGTCGTGTGGTGCCCCACGGCGTCGGTTTATGAGTAGGTTCACTAGGATCTGTGGTAAATAAGTAGGTAAGTCTATCTACTATATCTGTATCTATATATCATGATTATTATGTCTAGATGTATCGATAGTGGGATTTCTAAAGCAACACATTTCGCTGAGAGGGCACCTTTTTGCGCACCATTAATCCCATTGCATCCAATTATTATCCAATGAATTCCCATGAATCTCCGTTGCGTAAATCCCATGATTATCCCACTCTTCTCATGAATGGGTTAAAATCCCATGCTTGGTGACATCCCACTATTCTTCCACAATTCATCCCCTTAAAACCCACGGCTTTACCCTCTGGTAAACGTTTTAACGTTTACAGTTTGCGAAATGGACAATCACTATCTTTAGGTAAATCAATGAACTCAATGATACTCAATGTGCCAAATTTTCATCCATTTTCCAGTTTGCAAAGCGTTAAGGTACAGGGTCTCCCATTCCAACGACAGGCGCATGCCCTATATGCCTGGTGAGCAGCTCACTCGCTCCGCGGCCTTGGCTTCCCAGGTTCCGGTAAGCGCGTTGCGGGAGATGCGCGTGGCAAGGGACATACGCAACAGCCTATGTGATCATGGGATATGATTACAACCCAATGGGAAAGAAACCATGGATATCTGGGAATGGTGGCTTGGAACATGAATTTTATTTTTCCATTCAGTTGGGAATGTCATCATCCCAACTGACTTTCATATTTTTCAGAGGGGTGCAAACCACCAACCAGATATATCTAATCAACCAAATTTGATGGGATATAATTATGGCCAATGGGTACAACCAACCCATGATCATGGGATAGTCATGGTGATATATCATGGGATATACAACCAACCAACGATGAGGATTGCATTTTCACATATATATATACATATATTCCGGATGTTTGGATTGATGTTTTTTCCTTTTAATGGGTGTTTGGATTGATTGGGATGATGCAATTCTCGTTTTAAAAGGTTTAAAAAGCAACAGACATGGTATAGCCACGGGTATAAAACCAAGCACAATGGCGAGTGATGGGATTTCCACCAGAATCTGTAGGGACTGTAGCCTCTAACGTTTACATAGCTATTGAACAGAAAACCATGGTTAATAGGTAAACCATCTATAAATTTGGCCATAATCCATGGCTATGTTAGTTTACTGCTAATTTCTGAAGATACTTTTCTATGAACTATCCAGTGGAGGGTGTCTTACTTCACCGCTGAACCTGGTAATCTGGGCCACGTCTTGTCCTGTTCGATGAACAAAAATCATCATGTCCTAGGGGGTTCTGTTTTTTTTTTTAAATCGGAGATCCCCATTTTACCATAGGTTGAAAAATACCAACATGATCCAATAAATTGGATAATTTTGGATGATTTTTTTGCCATACCAGCCATGACTTAGGACACCTCCATACAATTTAGTAATCCACAATTTGTTGCCATGGCGTTTTGATGAACAATTCCAGTGTGTTTTTTTGGGATCAACCCCACAGATTTTGTGGCTGATGAGCTCCCAAATTTCTTGATGAAATTCCAACATTTTTGTGAGGCATACCCTCTGGTAATGACTAACATAGCTATTGAAAATGGTAATTTATAGTGGATTTTACCACAAACAATGGTGATTTTCCATAGCTATGTTAATTTACCAGAGGGTAATTGTACAATCCACCATAATTCCACTATTAAAAAATCCCATTCCCCAGCAATTTTTGATCATTTTATACTTGGTGGAGAAACCCGAGGTTCCTTGTGGATTAGTTCACCCCAGTTGTTTTTAGCTTGTCTGGTGGATTTGTGCGGATCTCTGCACGTGAGTCTTGTGTATACAATCAGAGAATTTTGCATTGCAAAGGCTAGGACCTTGATCCGCAAGTGAAAGTGAAGATGTGGAACTTCCCCCTCAGTCATTTTGATCCATATTTAACAATATATAACATTACATAACTTATATAACCATTTCAAAAAAAAAACAAAAAAATCGGACGTTCGTGAATTTTTCACGAAAAAACCCAGCCATGTTTGGCTTTTCCCCATGACCAGGTGAAGGCTGACGAGGCGAAAGGCGACCTTCAGGCCGTCCGGTGATCCATGGTGATCCATGGTGGGTCCCACGAGCCCATCCGGTGGGTTTTTTGTGCCGGTAGAACTGGGCTTCATGATGGTTGATGATGGTTTATGATACAGAAAATCATGGTTTATGATACGGAAAACCATGGTTAATGATGGTTAATGATGGTTAATGATGGTTTATGATGGTTTATGAATTATAGATTTATGGGTTGTAAATATATGATGGTTGATGATCTGGTTGGTGGTTAATGATCCCCAATAGCTGGGATGATTTTCTCCAATCTGACGAACTCCATCATTTTTCAGGGGGGTAGGGTTGAAACCACCAATTAGTGATGGTTTATATTGGTTTATGATACGGAAAATCATGGTTACTGAGTTTATGAATGATATATAGAGATTATAGCTTGTAAATATATGATAAATAATGTTAATTAATGACATGGCTATGTTTTTGGCTGGTTTTAAATCAACATCCATCAGCCATTTTGGCTGTTCGATGAGCTTTTTGTGGTCCTTGGGATGGAGACGTGGTGAAGTTCTTTGGTAAAGGGTATCACCCTGATTGGCCATGCAATCATCAAAAAACTAGCTAGATGATGCTAGATGATGGTTGGGGAAGCCCGCAGTCATGCTCCAACATTGGAAAACTAGAACATACTACAACATACTACAACATACTACAACATACTACAACATACTACAACATACTACAACTTTATAACTTTGAAAATACTAGAAACAATGCTATACAACGTGAGTTTTGCCCAAACAACCGGGATATCCAAACATGGGGGGGGCGATTTTTACGATCAACCTGTCTGGGTCGTTAGCTGGTTTTGGAACTACTGGTTTTGGAACTGGTTTGGAACTGGTTTTGGGGTTGGGCTTGAAATCAACCACTGGTTTTTTCAACTTTTTTCCATATTTCCATATTTCCACCACTGGTTTTTTCAACTTTTTTCAGCGGCTTGAAATCGGGCATGGATGGGGTGATTTCACCCTGCTCCCAGAACTCCCAATGACGATTTCTCGTGTTGCCAACTTATATACCTGGGTTACCTAACACTTAGCTTCTGACAACATCTGACAACATCTAACTCCTGGCCTTCTCAGCCACTTATTTTTTTCTGGATGTGAAGTCTAGCACCTTTGATGCTTGATTGTCAGCAGTCACTATGCTGGGTGACCCCCATATAGTTGGAAGAAGAGAGACTCACAAACTGACACGGCGGGGTATGGATTGAGAAGCATATAGTTGTTTTATCTGCTAGATCATTATGTTGACTGGTTGGTGGTTTCAAACATTTTTTATTTTCCATGATATATGGGACAATCCTTCCCATTGACTTTCATATTTTTCAAAATGGTTATTGCACCACCAACCAGAATATGTTAATGAATTGTTTGGTAACTGATAATTTTCAAATTTAGTTTGTTGGATTAGTCTATATATATACTATCTGGTTATTTAACATAGCCATGGAAAATATTCATTTTTTAGTTCGGTAAACCATCTATTTCTATGGGCCAGCTATACCATGGCTATGTTAGTCATCACCAGTTGACTAAAGCTCCTTTTGGTTGATTAACAGCCACGCTTGTCTTTGACAGCCAGCGGGATCCTTCCAGCGATCCTTGACTTCGCTTTGCCTTTATGAGGGAACAGGTTATATACATAAATCCAACGTGTTTGTTGCTGGGACAATCCCAATTTTTCTATGTTAAATGCTGTGAAATCCAATTTCTTGCCTCTTGAAATGTTTAGTTTTTGCAGGTTAAAGATGAAGTTAAACCATGTTAAACTCCTTTTCTTTATGTCGAATCACATCATTTGCTCGGTAAACCATTTTTTGGCTGATTAAACCAACATCTTGGGTCGGTTAAATCTACACACCAATCCAATTTGTCTCGGATGAATTCAGATATGTTTGCAGATTAAACCGAATTAAGGCCATAGTTGAATGAATTTTTTCCAGAGGGAAAGATGCCCTCTGGTCATTTACCATAGCTATGGGTTCATGGATGAAAATGCTTGAGTTGGACGAGTGAACTGATGATTTACCATTCGCCACTTACCCTCTGATTTTTTTCGACATAGCCATGGACAATGGTCCATTTATAGATGATAAACATGATGATTGACCTCTGAAAAATCATGGAATTTCCAGTTTGCGACGTGAAACACCAGGTGGAACGGCACGTGGAAGTCAAGTCAGAGTGCAGCACGGCCCGGGAAACCCGGTGGTCGAGGAAGAAGGGGGAATTATCATGGAAAAATGTCATGGAATTTACCATGGAATTTACCCTACTTCGGGGATGCAGTTGTAGTTGTAGTTGTTGTTGTTTTATGTGGGTATAATGATGGGATTTAAAGCACCATGTGTTGGGATATAATACTTATAACTACGGTTATCCACTTGCAACTGGAATTGCACCCCCAAGTGGTAAATGATAGCCGCCAGAAGTGGGGTCTTGGGAGCAACCCTGATTATTGCTACGAGAATTGTGGGTTTTAATGGATTTCACTCGATTTTCAATGGATTTCACTCGAGTATCAATAGTTTTTCGATCGATTTGGATGGATTTTGCAACGGATCAATGGATGTCTGTCCATTTTTATGGGTGACAGATGCGTCCAATGAATTGCATCCGATTGGATTCTGCCATGGCAAAAACAGGGACCAACGGGGGCCTCGGTTGAATCCCATCCTTGCTTGACGTGCGCTGATGGGAAAACCTATGGGATATAGATTTGATGGATTTCTCCATGGTTCTTTTTGGGTTCGATGGTTCACATTTGACCTCTGGAACTTCTGTTCCCCAGTTGGTTTGGGCAATTTTTCTTACAGGTTCCCAGGCAGTTGCTGTTTCATGTGGGCAAAATACCCATGCTACCATGATCTGACTGAATTACAGTAGAGGAAACAATGCTTCAGAATTTCTTCGGCATTTTGATAGGGTTTACCCTCTGGTAAACGTTCACATAACTGGAAAATCTCCATTTTTCATGGGAACATCCACTATAAATGGCCATGTTCAATAGCTATGTTAGTTTACCAGAGGGTATCCATTTCATGAAATATCAACTGGGCACGTTTGCAAATGTAAGACAGGGTTATGTGAGAGACCCAAGCAACAAAGATTATCCTATGAACCCCAAAGTTGTCACCGTTTTTGGATATTGGTGCTGTTACAGTGCAGCCATACCCCAAACAGGGTTTCTGGCATTGGGTTTACCCTAAAAGCTCACCGTCTTATCCAAATCAGTTGAGTTACAAGGAACCTGCAGTGCCTGTATATAAACCAGCTTGCAATTGCTGTCCCAAGTTTGATGCCTTATTCTCATTCTCCTGAATTTTCCTCATGTTTTTTTTTTTGGGGGTGCCCATTTTCAGACGCACCCAAAAATCATATGGTTGGACTACAGATATAATGAAATATTCATAGAATTGTATAGATATTTTCCCCTTCTATCCCTAGAGGTTTACTGAACCAATTTGTGGTATATCCCCATGATCTCCATTGAATCCCAATCCAGTCCTTACCGTCCTCGCGCCGTCGGTGCGCCAAGCACTAAGGTCGACACCAGCTCGGTACCAGTGCGTGGCGGTAAGGCGGGGGTTCGGAAGCGACTGGCGGAAGAGACTCTGCAAGGGATTCAGTTGAGAACTTTGATTCAAGGATTCAAAAAAGGGCTTGAGAATGTCGAGTGATCGCACAGTCTGGGATTGAGAATGATGAGAATGTTGATATGTCGCGACGTCGAATTTTCAGGTGAATGTGAGGGCAAACATATGGAAACATCACGTGAAATGATGGAGAATGCTGAGTATCCGATAGAGAATGTGGGAGAAGTGGGCTAAAACTTTCAGGTTGGTGAATTAACATACTTTATCCGGAAAGGGTTTACAACTTTGGATTATAAGTCTAGAACTGATTCTAAGTCATAAAACAATCCATTTTCATACGAGCATTCTGTTTGGATTCCATATATATGCTATCTAAATTAGCCATGAAAATCCCCCATTCACTCCACTAGATATCCACTAGATTCATTGGATTCAGGGCGTCAACTGGTACAACGATCGTAAATCCCCTATTGGCCCATGGAAAATTTAAGCTACAGTTCCAGCAATTGATATTTCGACATCTCCATGATATTATATTATATGATATTATATATTATATTATATATTCTATTTTACATTCCCAAAAGTAAATCCCCCATTCACCCGGCATGTTTCCAATTTGTTTTTCCAAATTTCCCCATGTTTTCCATCTTTTTCCTCTTCTTTCCAAATTTTTCCCCATGTTTCCCCTATGTTTCCACGTGTTTCTCCATGGTTTTCCTCATTTTTCCACGTTTTTTCCCATGAAAATCCCAGCATTTCTCCAGGTCGAGCTTCCCGTGCTGCGCCTGGAAACGGCCTTGACCGTCTCGGTGCCGCTGGAAGAGCGAGCGGGGGAAGCTCAGCGGGACGTTCTCTGGAGTTTTCTATGGTAAAATGGGTCAATACTAATGGCTGGTTGGTGGTTTGGAACCATTAATCACCATTAATACCTATGAACCATGGTTGGATACCCTCTGGTAAACTAACATAGCTGTTGAAAACGGCAATTTATAGATGGATTTTCCCATGAAACATGGTGATTTTCCATAGTTATGTTAAATTACCAGAGGGAAAATACTAATGGCTGGTTGGTGGTTTGGAAAATGGAAAATGGATGGAAATGGAAAATTGCCCATTTATAAATGTTTTTCCTATTAAAACTAGCTGGTTGGTGGTTTGGAACGTGAATTTTACAGTATTTTCCATATATTGGGAATAATAATTCCGGCTGACTGAAATTGGTATATAGGAGAATCAATGGAGGATATGATAGGGAAATCATAGGGATATTTCATGCAGAATCAATGGAGGAATGAATGGGGAAATCCTCGGGGATATAATGATATATGACTGGATGCCAAACTTGGAATAGGCAATATAATATAAAATATATAATATATAATATATAATATATAATATATAATATATAATATTTTAGATATAATATATAATATTTAAGATATAATATATAATATTTAAGATATAATATATAATTATATAATATATAATATACAATATAATATATATATATATATATATATAATA
>Ga0126342_10004204_pt1 | contig 24401 bp, 21 predicted proteins | sample Cyp1metagenome_FD_92528 | JGI IMG/M metagenome (GOLD analysis project Ga0126342, IMG submission 92528) | Coral microbial communities from Lord Howe Island, Old Settlement Bay, Australia - Cyphastrea 1 metagenome | ecosystem: Host-associated > Invertebrates > Cnidaria > Coral ...
AGGCGCAAGGGATTGTGCACCTTCTCAAAAGTGAGCAAAACGTGAGGGTTTTGTAGCATTTCCAAAAACGATGGCAGGCGTGGGACATTTGAAGAGGATCTGCAAAGATGCATTTTCCGTGGCAGGCGCAGTCCAAGAGACATGGTCATCAGAGATGTTAGGAAGTCCGGGTGCTGATTTCCTGAGACGGTTGCATTTTGGAGCATCAGATCTTCAGGTTTACTGAGATGATTTTGCATGACAAGTGCACTTCGTATGACCCGGTATCACTTTTTCGTGGCAGGTGCAGTAGTTTAGACAGGTGGAGTCGAAAAATCGCAAAACGCATTGGTACGAGGCCGTCAGCTCCGCACTCAACTTTCGATTTTTGAAGGAAGTCTCGCCGAATTGCTTCGTCTTTGATGTTGTCAACTTTAAAAAATGAGGAAGTCTCGCAGAATTGCTTCGTTTTTGATGTTGACAAGTGCAGAAATTGAGGAAGTCTCGCTGAATTGCTGCATTTTTGATGTTGTCAAGTTCAAAAACTGATGAAGTGTCGCAGAATAGCTTCGTTTTCAAGCTTGCAGATAGAAAGAGAGAGGGAGAGAGAGAGAGAGAGAGATAGATCGATAGATAGATAGACAGATAGATAGATTGATCGATAGATAGATAGATAGATAGATACATAGATAGGTAGGTAGGTAGGTAGGTAGGTAGATAGCCAGAGAAAGAGAGAGAAAGAGAGGAGACCTCAACCACCTTTCGGTCCATCAGTGGCTTCGCTCTGCCACCCGTGATTCGCAACAACCAACCTCTCATAGGTTTCCTATTTTTGAAACTTCCGCCACCGCCTTGTGCGGTACTACTGGTATAGGGATATTATGGAACATCATAGTAGCACCAACAAGATATCAAAGTGATATATGATCAGCTTTGAAAGTCAAGCACGACAGATACCCGACAGGTCTTGCAACAACAGGTTTTTGCAACACCTGTGCCTTTTTGCCAGGGCCATGCCTAAGTTGACCATCGATGATGTGCCTTCGGAGATTTTGGGGAACTGTTTGGGAGAAGCTGTTGCTGGGAGAGTTGAATTAAATTAAACATGATGGAAATGTTTTGAAGCAATGGAAAGGGATGATTAGTGAGTGACAATGACATGATAATGATCAGCCAGAATGTAGAGTCGCGCTTGCGTGTTTGGGAAGCTGGCCATGCAGCATCATGAGGTTGATGTGGCCGGCAAGCGCATCTTCATGCGCGTGGACTTCAACGTGCCTCAGGAACGCGGGCAAAATTATAGAGATATATATGTATATATTAATATATATGTATATCTATAGATGTATTTATATATATATATTATATGTAGGTATATATAATATATTTAAAAATCAAAAGAAATTTAGAAATCAAACTTCGACAACATGGACACATGAAAAAGCAGAGGTGGGAAGAGTCAGAGAAGAGAAGAGAAGAAGAAAGAAAATGCAGGTGCGCGAAAAGGTAGAAACGTCGCGAAACACTTTGTGTTTCCAATGTTTTGGGGCTCCGGAGGGTCGAAAAGTAGGCGCGCTAAAGCGGCGGGTGCGGAGCCATCTGGTGGGATGAGAAATTAAAAAATTGCATGCCGTTGTGGCACGAAGCAGATTTGGAAGTGAAAAAGCCAAAAGCATCCGGAGCACTTTTGGCTGTTGAGATGTTGAAAAATTGAACGAGATTGTGGCGCAAACTAGATTTGGAAGTCAAGTGTAAAAACCTCACGGTCTCAGACCACTTTTGGAAGTTGAGCTGCCAAAAAAGTGCACGCCTTTGTGGTGCGAAGCACATTTCGAAGTCAAACTGTGCAAAAAGCTTTAGTGCCGTAGCACTTTTGGAAGTTGAGATGTTCAAAATGTGCATGCCGTTGTGGCGCGAAGCACATTTCGAAGTCAAAAGTGTTAAAAACTGACGGTCTCGGACCACTTCTGGTAGCTTGGATGTGGTTTTGCGTGAAGGCAAGGGATTCGGTACCTTGCCAAAAGTGACCAAAACGTGAAGGTTTTGTATTAGTTTCAAAAACGTTGGCAGGCCTGGGCCATTGGGAGAGGACCTGCAAAGATGTACCTGCAAAGATGTATTTCGCGTGGCAGGCGCAGTACAAAAGACACATGAGTCAGACATGTTAGGAGGTCCGGGCGCTGATTTCCTGAGAGGGGTGGCATTTTCGGAGCGTCAGATCTTCAGGCTAAGATGACTTTGCATGACGTGTGCAGCACTTCGTATGACCTGGCTTCATTTTTTCGTGGCAGGTGCAGTACTTTAGACAGATGGAATGAAACAACGCAAAACGCATTGGTACGAGGCCGTCAGCTCTGCGCTCAAATTTCCATTTTTGAAGGAAGTCTCGCAGAATTGCTTCGTTTTTGATATTTTCAACATCCAAAATTGAGGACGTCTCGCAGAATTGCTTCGTTTTCGACGATGTCTCGCAGAATTGCTGCGTTTTTTGCTGTTGTCAAGTTCAACAAGTGAGGAAGTCTCGCAGAATACCTTCGTTTTCAAGCTTGAAGACATAAGATAGATAGATATATAGATAGACAGACAGCCACAACCACACTACAACTACAACTCCAACTGCAACTGCAAATGCTGCAACTACGCTACACTACACTATTACTACAGCAGCTACTACAACTACAACTCCAAATATACGACCGGACCCTACATTAAACGACACTAATCACACCACACTACACTAATTACACTACAACAACTACTACAGCGACAGCTACAACTACACTACAACTACGCTACATTACGCTACACTACTTGCACTACACTACACTACACTACGCTACACCACACCACACTACACTACACTACGCTATGCTACGCTCAGCTACGCTCCACTACATTGAACCACACTCAACTACAAGTACAGCTACAACTACATTACGCTACGCTACATTACATTACACTACACTACACTAATTACACTACACTACGCTACACTACACTGCATTAACTACAGCTACAACTACGGCTACAACTACAACTGCAACTAACTACACTACATTACGCTACACTACATTACACTACAATCATACAATCAATACACTACTTTACGCCACACCACAACTACAGCTGCAACTGCAACTACACCTGCGCTACACTAATTACACTGCACTACGCTACAGCTACAACTCCACCACACTACAGCTACAACTACAACTGCGCTACACCACGCTACATCCAGCAGTTGTGGGTGAGGTGACCACTGCAACCATTGCAGCCGCTCCAAAAAAACACAGCTCTAACCATCTTTCGGTCCATCAGCGGGTTCGCTCTGCCATCCATGCATCACAGCAATTCACATCTCCTATAGCCCATAGTGTCATATATTTGAAACTTCCCCCACCGCCTTGTGCGGCACTGCTGGTATACGTATATACACTATATATATAAATATTTATTTATCATATATAGATAAATAAATAAATAACTAAATATATATATATATACATATATGTATTATAAATATATATTGTCCTACATAGATGTTTTGTTGTAAATATACGTATTAAATATATAACGTAAAACATAACACAGCATGAAATAGAATAAAATAATAAAACTTTTATAATGTAATATAACATAATATAGTATAACTTAATATAACATAATATAACATAAAATAACATAATAATAAATAACATAACATAATATAATATAATATGATACATTATAAATTTAACATCCTATAATATAATATAATTTCATATAATATAGTATAATATAATATAATATGATATAGTATAATATAATATAATAACATACAAAATAATATAGTATAATATAATATAATATAATACAAAATAATGTAGCATAAGATAATATAATATAATATAATATAACAAAACCGAATAGAATAGAATATAAGGTACTCTAGCATAGTATAATATAAGATCACATGATCTAGTATAATATGATATGTTTTAAATAATATAACATAATGTAATGTAATTCGATATGATATAATTTAACATTATATATATATATTTATGTGATATATGTATAAATATACTCGGAACCACTCTTGGGCAGGAGGAACTCCCAACCTGAACTTTCTCCTGTGCCTTTGTTTTTTGAAGGAGTGGTTGTTTACAGACCTCTGGTACTCCTGTGTTGGTAGGCAGTCATTGATCAATTCCCATGACCTGCGAATGTGTTGCGTTTCTGACCGAAAGGACAAGGCCGATCCCAGCAAGATCACCAACACCCAACGTATTGATGGTGCCTTGCCCACCATCAAGAAGGCTCGGCATGTCCCGAGATCTACCAGATATTGCCATTCAAATGGGTTTCAAAATGTTTCAATGGTTTAAAAAAAACAAACAAATCCCTGGCAAGGTCTTGGACAAGGGCGCCAAGGCAGTTGTGTTGGCATCCCACCTGGGCCGACCCGATGGCAGCGTAGCAGCTCGCTTGAAGACTGGAAGACCATGACGTGTGCAGTCGCTGCAGCTGGCCGGTTCACATTGGTTCACCCCTCAGCTGAGGTTGCGAAGTTCTCCATGGCACCAGTTGCAAAGGTGCTCGAGGACAGTTGTTGAGTGCTGCCTGTCGCTGACTTTCTGACATTTTGACTTGTCGATCATGCTGTGGATCTGACTCATTTTGACAGAAAGGGGTGGAAAGTGGGCATTCCTCCTGTTGTTCCTGGCTTCACTCCGCTTGGAAAGGAGAAACTGGGCAAACCCGTGATCTTCTGCAAAGACTGCGTCGGGGCCGAGGTTGAGGTGTGGAACCGTACTCAGATGCCTTGCGAGGGGATCTCATTAAGCTATGACAAAGGATAGAGAGGATAGTGGCAATATAGAGATGGTCTGGGATATTGGGGATATTGGCACGTTTTCACTTTGGCTCAAGCTGTGGTCAGGCAGTTGTGAATAAATGGTATGAACAAATGTTGCAGGCAACTTGTGCAGACCCTGCACCGGGCAGCGTCATCCTGTTGGAGAACTTGCGATTCCATGTGTCTGGTCAAGGATAGTGCTGCAGTTGAATCAGTTGAAACCTTCAAACTTTTTGGTCTCGTGACGAATGTTGTACCAGTAGCCTGGTTGAATTTGACTTTCGTTCTCTTGTCAAGTGATGTCACATGATGTCACATGTGTGGAGGGAGGCTCTTGCTGTGTCGAATTTGGTGCACGGCTTAATTGGTTCCAGACCTGGCGACCGAGGTGGAGGAAGAAGGCAAGGGCGTGGATGCCGAAGGCCGTGGAGATGTTGATCACTGTGTTCCGTCCGCTGTGCAGACATGGAAAAAGTATGGAAACAATACGAAAAAAGGTGACATCCTTTGCATAAACAGAGTTGAGGTCATAAAGGCAGGCGTGTCTTCTGAGGCTTTAGAAAACATGGCTATGACTAATTACTAATAACCAGTAAGTGACCATGAGAAGGAGAGACTTGTATGACAATCTCCGGATAGTTCAGATATATCCATTCTCTCTTACGAAAGGAAACAAGATCAAGGCAGAGAAGGACAAGGTCGCTGCCTTCCGTGCCTCCATCAGGCTGGAGCTGACACGTGCATGTGCCCACGGGATCATACGGGGCAGTGACAATATCCGTTGTGCAACAGTTCACACGTTGTTCTTGGCATGGCTTCAATATCTTCAATGGATTGCTACCTGCTTCTGGGAGACATTCAGAGACCGAAAAGAGCCTTGTCCGTCAGTTTAAGCTCTTGTCTCTCAGTGTGCTGAAGTGTCTGGGAGGAAACTGGCGGACGTGTACTGCAACGATGCCTTCGGCACTGCTCACCGTGCTCACAGCTCCATGGTATGGGCCTCTGCACTTGTAGTCTTATGGCTGACTTGGCATCAACCATTCAAAGAGGATCAAAGGGGATCAAAGAGGATTGCCATTTTTTGAGAGCTCAGGTCGGGGAGGGGTTCGAAGTGAAGTGCGCCGGTGACTTGATGGGCAAGGACTGCCCTGGCTTGAGATACGAAGCAAATAAGCTTCTGGCAGTATTGTACTTGTTCATACTTTTCTCATCGTGGTCATCCAGTGAGACTAGTTAACACGCCCAGACCTTTGGATGTTCGCAATTTTCGCATCCATTGCCATCTATGCCAACGATTTAGATGCTCATTTTATCTCATTTCAATACACATGGTGTCCATGTAGATTATGTAGCATATGTATCAATTGTATATGTAAATTATTTCATATACTTTTATAAACTTACACAAACTATCACAAACTTACATAATCTTACCCTAATATGGTACATATACCTATATCACATACCTTGACCATTTTTTGGTGACGAATCGCGCACAGGAGCTGAGCGCTTTCGCCAAGGTCTTGGAGACTCCGGCCAAGCCGGTACTGGCCATTCTCGGTGGTGCCAAGGTGCGGTGAATCAAAATTTACAAATGGATTGTTAAAATATGGTTAAACTATGGTTAAAATATGGTTTAATATGGTTAAAATATGGTTTACTATGGTTAAATTATGGTTTAATTTAATCATGTTTCATTCACCGTATTTATACTAGTATAACGATGAAAAATGGCAATGTTGTGTGGTTTGCACTGTTATGTTTAATGCTGAAACATAGCAATGTTGTGTTTTGCTGCCTCGAGTTTGAACCATGCACTTGCAAAAAAACAATGAACACACCTTGGAATCTTTTCGGTTTGGATAAGTCAGGGAAACAAATCAGAATCACATGACCGCTAAGACAACCGAAAGTACAGGTCAGCGACAAAATCCAGCTGATCATGAACATGCTTGACAAGGCTGAGAGCTGCTTTGTTGATTTCTTCTCTGCTGCATGTGCTCCAAAAAGAATGACACACAATGCATTTTGGCAACCAGTTCTTGGGCTTGCAAGTAATGTGATCTTTCTTTTTCATCTCTTCGTTGTGCAATACTTGCTGTTTCAGCGGGCACCACGTTTTGATGTCTCCATATGCTGGATGATCGCAGTGGTTGAAGGTGAACATGATGATCATTGGCGGCGGCATGGCATACACCTTTTTGAAGATCAAGGATGCTGGCACCATGGAAACAACCCTTTGAACTGTATGCGCGCAATTGGCCCCCAAATTCAATCTGATCATTTTGCAATATGTTCAAGGTGCCTCAAGTAGGCGTTGGAAACCAATAGATTTTTCCCGTGTTCGCATTTGCACAGCAGTATTTTGGTTTGAAACGGTAGACTTCTCTCCACCAACAGTCTTTTACCGATTTGTTCCAGCATTCACAGGATGGCATGACCATCGGCAGCTCCCTCTATGATGAAGAGGGCGCCAAGATTGTCCCTGACATTTTGGCCAAGGCATCCCAAGCATCAAGGAGTGTGAAAGATGTAAAAGGACTATGTCAAAAAATGTATCAAGGATGGCTCAATGCTTCCGCAGATTCTCACGCACATCCAGAAATCAGGCTGAGAAGCTTGGCGTTAAGATCATTCTGCCAGTGGACTTCACTTGCTCCTCCAAGTTCGGAGAGGATGGCGAAATCAAAGAAGGCTGGCAGACGGAACATGGATGAACCATGATGAACCAATCAACATACAAGAGGGATTCCTCTTGCAACTCTGTGGCCAAGAGCCAATGGCATAGTGCCTTAGTCCCTCCACGAGGGATTCCTCTTCTTTCCGTTGCCAAAACAGCAGTGAACTAAGCAGTTGAGCTATTCGTGCTTCGGGGTGCCCACCAGCTGCTCGGAGGTGTCACAAAGGAGACAGGTATCCCAGAGGGCTTCATGGGCTTGGACTGCGGACCGAAGTCTATTGAGGAGAATGCCCAGGCTTGGGTCTCGCAGAATGGCAGAGAATGGCATATATATAATATTATATATATATATATTATTATATATATATTATATTATATATTATATATTATATATTATATATTATATATTATATATTATATATTATATATTATATTATATTATATTACATTATATTATATTATATTACATTATATTATATTATACTATATTATATTATACTATATTATATTATTATATTATATTATGTATATTCTATATATATATTATACATACATAGTTTTCAGATTTTTCCTCTACTTGGAATATTTACCACAGACAGCATATGTTCCCTTTTCACTCGCAGATCCGGCTCCAGACTGCTGGTCCTCCAGGCAGTCAAGGAAAGCAAGACCATCATTTGGAATGGAGTCTTGACTCAACTAGCTTTGACACAGAAGTTGCTTCAAGAATCTATCGAAGTTATTTTGGGCATGGCATTTTGAAATCTAGATGCAGTTGGTGCCACTTACTTTTAATTGGGGATTGTGAAGGCCCAAATTTAGAATGAAATCCATGTGATTCAATTTGCTTCAATTGCTGCCAAGGCCCCATGGGTGTCTTTGAGATGTCCAAGTTCGAGACCGGCACGTCACCTGCCATGCAACAGGGTCATCTGTTTCTGCGTTTGCATCTTCACTTTCACTTTAGATGCTCGTACATGGTTGGGGATACCTCAACCATGGGCATCCCCTCTATCACAACAAATCATTTTGGATCATTATGGTATGTTCTGAAGTTTCCAGACATACCCAGAAATGGGCTTGTCCAAAAACGGAGGCTACTCACTTATATATATATATATACTTTTATCAATTTTGGTAGGGAAAAATGATGATGAATCTTCAACAAAAAAGGGTATCCTGGTATCCCATTTTCAAAGAAATCCTGTTTCCCAGGAAGAAGCTGATGGACGCGGTCGTTGAGGCCACTGGCGCGGGCACTGTCACTGTCATCGGAGGCCTGGATCGAACCATCGCATCCAAGATTTGGGTTTGTCTGAAAATAGTGTACCCCTACACCCAATGGTTAATGATCATTATCCCTACTAAATGGCTATAATTGGGGGTCTACCCCATTTTCAGACATACCCATTTGATCCAAAGAAAGCCTTTTGATTCTGCTCTTTGGTGAAGTGGAGGTGGTGACACTGCCACAGCTTGCAAGAAGTACGGCACTGAAGACAAGGCGACTTTGACCAGCGGACAGCGACTGTTGACGAGTCAACAACGCACAATGCTTGTTACGGTGACACGGTGACACCGGGTCTGTCGTTGATAAAATAGACCTTAAAGACACCCCACTCAGAACAAGTACTGTAAATCTGCATGGGCATTCATTTTTCCAGAGTGTTCACACACACACATATATAATATAATATAGTATAACATAACATAATATAACATAATATAATATAATATAATATTATATTATATTATATTATATTATATATATATTATATAATATTATATACACATAGAAAAACAACATGTTCCAGAAAACTGCCTCCCTTTCTGCCCTTTCTTCATTTGACCGGGCACCGGCAGGTGACTCACTGCAGCACTGGCGGAGGTGCCTCCTTGGAGCTCTTGGAGGGTAAGGAGCTCCCTGGTGTTGCAGCCCTTAACGACAAGCCTTGGACTCAGCAGACGTGGATGCAGTGGCAATGTTGGATAATGTTGGGAGAACAGTATGAGAACGCTATGGCAGTATATGGCAGTCACTGCTAGTCCTTCAAACATCTTTAATTTTCTTTTTTTGGTGAGCCATAGACTCAAACTGCAGCTTACCAGCGAATGTTGGCATTACGAAGCACTCCGTGTTCAATTTTTAGATCAATGGGAAAGATAATCAGAAAGAAACATAGAAACCTAGCAAACAGCCTGGGCGGGGGCCGAGAGAAGTCATAGCTTTGGTAACCCACCGGGATAGTGTTCTTGCATGGGTTCAATATGGTTCAATTTGGTTCATACTATGTGACATCGATGCTAATATGCTTGAAGGACATGTTAGATTTGAAGCACACTAGAAGTGAGTTTGGCTCGATTTATCAGTCAAATGGCAGCTGAGGTGAATCCATCCAGAGCGATTGATTGATCTGATCCGCAGTTGTCTCTGATAGCAACCTCCATCTTTTTTTCTGGGAAACCCCAGCGCCAGCTGGCTGAGAAGGCCAATCGATTTCTTCAGCAGCCTCTTGCCTTTGGGCATGACAGACTGCGCACAGGGAGAGCGGGAATAGCCTGGACCCAGCAATCAAATGCGATCAATCACCATGCTCTTGTAGCTATTTTAGATTTATCCAAACCGATTTTAAAAAAGATAACAGAATAAACTGTCAAGGTACAATTTCAATTTTGGGTGTCCCGCCGTGTGTCCGGATGCTCTCCACACATGGCAGAAGCTGCCTTGTGAAGAGACCACTGCAGGCATTACAACAGCACACAGGAAAAACTTGCTGACCACAGCACACCCCGCCACATCGGAAACTTTTGAAACTTCGGTGAAGTTCATGATCGGTTGGGGGTTGCTTGATTTGCAGGATGAGGGTCGCGCACTCATACTGTGTAGTCTCCTTGAATGTCTCTTGTGCATGTCATATTTAGCACTAGCAAAGTTTGCCGGCCACAGTCACCCTGTGTTTTACTTTACAAATCGAAGAACTCTTGGTAGTGGGAATATTGGATTTGATGCATTGCTTGCCAGGCGCAGCGACGGTCTATTGAAACTGCGCCAAGCCCAGCGAAAGTGGAGGCACTGTGTAGGGGAAGCAGTAGGCGTTGCCGCACCGCGCAGGGTCTGTTGCAGAGGCATTTCAGCAAGATATTCCAGGGCCTAACAAAGGCTTAGTCTTGCTTATGCGATTCGGCGCTGCGTTTGATGGTGTTTGTAACAACACAGTCAGGGTGTGGCCCGAGCACAACTGATTCCACTGTTTTTCATGAAGGCAGTGTCAGCGCCAAAGTCAGCGCAAAAGAAGGCAACAAACACAGGTGCCTTCTGCATGGGAGGCACAATTGGATCATAATATAGATTCATATAGAATGATATAGATTTAATACAAGAAGTCGAATTCTGATTCCAAGCTAGCTTTGAAGAGGATCGTTCAGCTCATGTGAAGCAGTCTTGACTCTTTCCAGGAGAGGACACTCTCCGAGGCCGAGGCACGTGCCGCATCTCTGAATACTAAGGATCAGAGGTTCACCTTCCTGGCTTTGGCATGGTTAGGGGCAGCAACGATTCTGAGTAACTGGTAATAAGATGTACAGTAATAAGGTTAAGATCTGATAGATGAATAATTGGCTGAAAAGAGATTGCAGAACTTGGCTACAATCAGCAGGTACTTCAGCACTTGCCTTTTCTGTTTCAGTGTTCCTGGTCATTGCGAGTGAACAGCCTGACTGACATTTCCGTTGCTCCCTTTCCTCTACACTTGGAGGTGTCTCCAGCACGAGGAAGGTCACACAAGGGCAAATATTCAAGCAGCAGGCTCCACGGCAGAAGTAGAGGCTTTGTATGGCTTTGTAATGTATTTCACCTTACAAAGAGAGATGCTGTCGTAGGCGTAGGTGTCATCTCACAGACTCGTCACAGACTGCAAACCTTTGACACTGCTGAATTTCTCTCTGAGGTTGGAAGCTTCACAGGCGCATCCCAATTGATCAATCGAGGGTTGAATCACTTCTCAGCGTTGCTGACTCCCTAGAATATCTAGAATCACCCAAAAAAGTGACACTAATGGAAACCGGCTCCAGATCAATATCAGACCCGTTCGATCTCAAAGGTGCCGATTTTTTTTTGTCAAACCTTGTGACGTTGGTGTCGATCCCCATGAACTTCGCATCAGACACTTCTACCCTTGGGAACATTGGAAGAGGAGTCGGGACTCTCAGCTGTCTTTACAATCTTCACAAGTATAAGATGATTAAGATGTAGAGACACCCCAAGAGCTGTGCAAGTTTCTATCACTGACCCCATAGCAATCCCTTAATGGTTGCAGAGCTACGGAACACCAAGGAGAAACCAAAGCCAAGACAGGCCTTGGCATCTGGTGAAAGTTGTGTTCTCACGCTTGTGAGATCTGACTCATTTTTAGATCTCGCGGATTTCAAGACACATGTTTATTGATTACTTTGGTTTTATTTGGGCCGGTTTTAACGTTGTAATACGTTGTACATTTTTTATGTTGCTAAAACATCGAGGTCATAGCTATAAATGATAAAACTATGACCCATCGACTACCAGCCTATACCAATCCATTTCGGATTAAATGATTCGAATGGTTGATTAACATGTTGGGCTTTTAAAAACAGATTGCCATTGGTAAACCCTCCATCATTATCTAACTTGTCCGGTTTTTGGATCCGTCGAAATACAGCCTTCCCCCAGGCTCTTTGGCATGGTTGATGTAACCATGATGTGAAGGGGTCGCATCGACTTACCCGTATAGGAATCAAAGAGTTGATGTGACTATATAAACGCCTTCACTGTAACTTTGACTTCCAGTATCATTAATCTGATACAGTACTGTACAATACGATATATCATTGTATATGTATGTAACTAAGACACACATATATATAATTATATATATATACATTATACATAAGACATAATATATATATATATATATTATATATATTATATATATATTATATATATATTATATATATATGATGTATATATATATATAATATGCACAATGCACATATCTAATCATCTAATCTTACGTCAATGGAATTCCAGGCCATCGACATCTGAGTCCTTGGTTTCCACTTCTTCTGAGGAAGGCACGGCATGGCGCGGTGACGTGTCCCGCTTTCCCAAAGCCTTAGCCGCCGTCGCCAGGCAACGATGAGGCGCCCAGACTGCCGGATGACCCAGGGCAAGGATGGGCAAGGTCCTGCAAGGTGGTACACTAGAAGAGATTGTGGTTGATGATTTCAGGGTTTTGCTTTGTACTGGGAGGAAAAATAGTACTGTATGGAACTATGGAAAAGAAGTATGTCAATGTATACCAAACATTGTGATATTCAAGTATGAAATATGTATGAAACATGTATGAACTATGTATGGCATATGTATGGCATATGTGCAGTTCACCCCCAGCACAAGCATGAACGCTTTGTGACTTTGTGACGGTTTGAAGGAACCGACTCATTCATTTCCGCTAAGGCCAGCGATGGTTTTGCAGAAAGCGCTCCTTAGGCCCTGGTGAGATCCAGCGAGCCGACAGAACGCCCAATGTGCTCATCCTGATTATAGAATAATGGTTTATAATAATCATGATTATAATGGTTTATAATAAACCATCCATTAGACACGTCCTTTTCTCGCAGATTTCGATGGTCCGCATGCTTTTCCGCTGTCACCAACTGAAAGACCAAACTTGTCGTTCCAGGCGGAACTCACTCCAACGAACGGAGCTGATGAATGTTTGGCAGCCGAGATGATCCCGCAGGTCCCAAGGTCTGTGTTTTGTCCTTCAAAAGGACACCCCCCCGGAATTTGTTGATTTTTCTGTAGTTGTTCCAGACTTGAGTCAGACCAGTCTTGGATTTTGCTGAGGCAGACATTAGTTCAGCAAAAGATGTGATTTCAAGCACCTTGGCCAATTGATCGGCATATGCAGCTCTCTCGTACTCACACAAGTTTCACCAAGACAGATCATTTTCAGATTATCATGTACTCAGAATAGACGACAAGACTGCGGTGACAACATTTACTGTATACATGAAGGACGGGATAACCAGATCCGATGAATCCGATGCGGAGGTAGTGTAGAATCATATATGATCATATATGTATGGTTTTCCGAGTGTTTAAAGGTGTATCAGATCCGCATACATGATATATCTGCTTCCAGTTGTTTGAATGGGCGAGCCCGCCAGGAATCCCACGGAGGTAGTCTAAGTTTTGTGTTTTATCTCGTGTTTAAATACGGGCACCGTGGGGAATATGGGTCCACAATCAAACTTTGTGCTCCAGTGGTATATTTCCAGACAGTCTTCTCCTTCTATTGTACCAGGCGATGTAAATCTTGCTGAGCTCTTCGATGCAGGTGCTACGTTTCGGGAGGGGCAGATGTTTGATTTTTTTTTTGTGATTTTTGTGAATTTGAGTGAATGGGCTTGTTCGGAATTTCATGGAATTTCAATGCAACTTTTCTTCATACAACTTTCAGATCTTTCAGGTGAAGAGGAAACCGAAGAGGACAAGAAGAACAAGCCGGAACCCAAGCAGCTGCAGGACGAAGATTGAGAGCGCCTGCCGGCTGATAAGGAACTTTGCAAATAGTGAAGAGCACAGAAACTTCAGCAGGCTTTCAACATATATCTATAGTTTGACATATGTCAATGATAGTGAAATATTGTGAAATGGTGTAATTATCAATGTGTGCTTTTTTTCACAAGCCTTGAACATCAAGGCAGCTGGCATCACTCAATGTTGCAGTCTTAGATCCTTGAATTCTTGTGATGAAAAAGGCAAACAGTAAGAATATGATCATGGTCTCCCTTTGCTTCCATTGAAGGTTCTTGATTGATGTGTTGAAACCACATGATTCCACATGCTCAGAGTACTGACCTCTGCAACTTTTCTCGATAGAACAAGTTACGGTAAAAGAAAAAGGCTGTTGCATGTACACAAGGAAAGGACACCTTATTTGCTGATTTGAGTTCCTGAAGCTGCATCACGGGCTGGCAATTGGTTGATACCTATTCTAATTTCAGTGAATTATACTTGTAGAGAGGAGAAGGAGAGTTATGAGGGAGGGATATCAGGGATATCTAATTTCACGGAGAGATCAAGTTTAAGTATGTTTAAGGAGTTTAAGGGAGATATCCAGAAGATGTCCTTCCTCGAATCTTGGTCACCTCCATTGGTTTGTGGGCCGGAAGTGCCCAGGGCGACTACATGGCATCGAAATTGATATCAAGGACGAAAGTTGGGGAAGTTTCAACTCGGCAACGATCCTCTCTACGGACCGAATTCAGGGGTTCCATGCATTGAAAGGGCAGATATCCCAACATTCCCGACCTTTCCTCGACCTTTGACATCTTTCAATTCAGGTCATTCAGCTTCACACAATTTCGTAGTTGCCACGCAACAGGACGGAGGAGCGGCCTCCTGCCAGTGAGGAGGTGTGCCAGTTGGTACAAGTTGGAAGACGAAACACACTCTTTCCACCGCTTTCTAAGTTTTGACTGCTGAACATGATTTGCAAAGCGATTCACTATAGTGAGGTGATGGAATGGTGATTGATTTTAAATTTTGTTTTTGAGGTCGAATTGGGGGAAGGAGGATGCTTGGATTTGTCCACCCATTCTCAACGTCGCAGGCGAAGATTGAGCCAGCAGATGTTGTGATCTCAGAGGTAAGGATTGTAAGGATTCCGATGCCCAGTGGGATGCAATGTTGGTAATACCAGTCAGGAGTGCAGACCCACTCAGACCATCTCAGACCTACCTACTCAGGCCTCTTTGCTCAAGGAGCAATTCGTTGCTCGTGTTCGCTTGCGGTCAGAGGCACAAAGTTGGTCTTAGGGTGGGGCAATGAAGCACATCCTTTGCCTTCGACAGGATTCATTTCGGAGGATTGGATATACTTGTCACAGCGACCATGGTCGTGCCTCATGCAGCCAGGAATGGCGAACGGAGTTTCCGGTAGAGGCGAGACGAACGTTCTAGAGACATCTTCACGTTCTGAGACATGTTCATGTCTTCAACACTATTTCAATGTATTCAGACTGCATGATTTGAATACTTGAATGCCACTGAAAGAGCACGGGGTCTCATTTTTTCACCGCGGTGAAGGCACTTCAATGCACTTCAATGCGCTTCAATGCACTTCAAGTCCCTAGATGCACTGATGGACTGATGGCCGAGGTTTTAAATCAGCTGACCGCAGCCTACGAGTCGTGGCGCGATGAAGATGGCCTTCGGACCGTGAGCCTCCGGAGTCTCAATCATGTTTGGGAGACCCAGCCAATTTATCCAATTTCCAGATGAATCAATTTATCAGCCCTTGGGCCCTTGAGCTTTCGCTCAGGTCCTGCGCTACTTGCTTGGCTGGCCATCAACAGTCTTACAACACGTGCTGGAGGCCAGGAGGAACGACAGGAACACCGTCTGCAACGACGGAACGACGTTCTTCGTTTGGCCTTTGCTGCCAGGCACCTCCACCTGAGAGGCTTTGCTTTCAGAACCTGCGAGACTTTCTGGACGGGATGCGTTCGGCATTGCTTGAGCCGGTTAAGCTTCATGATCATCATGATCTCACCAGGAGTACAATCTCTGCCCCATTCTGCCCCCACTCTCCAAATTTCTCCAATATGGAGCCAGCCATAGCCATAGCCAGCCCCATTCAGATCATTCGAAAGGAGCTCGTGAGGCATGCGTTGGAAGAAGCAGAACTTGAATCGCCAGATGTCTCAAGCTCAATGTTTTCATGTTTTCATCGCACCGCCCGTGACACCGCCCAGCCTGAATTTAGCGTGAAACTAGATGAAACTAGTCCCCGTGAGGGAAATCTATGGAAATTGCGAGGGAAATGGGATGAAATGGGATGTTTTGGATGTGTTGAAACTTAACAATTTTTCCAGCGTCCGTCCCTGACGACTTCCATGTGCAGTGCCGTTGGGTCTTTGCTCCAGGTGCTATGGTCCGAGTGGGACTTGAACCTCGTCCGAGAGAGCTTCAGGCCTACAAAGCTTGGAGATGATCCGAGATTGGTTTCTGCTGCATGCTGGACATCCAAGCCATGAGTTTGGCCAAGAACAAGAGATGCACCAAAGATCACCAAAGTATTTTTGCATATTTTTGCGATGCAGCGGACAAGTTCGAATCGTTTCGAACCTATTTGGGCTTCCGCTTGATCCAGCCGAATCAGCAGGAAGTACTCGTCAAAGACCAGCAACACAATGCCAGTGGTCAACCTCTTCCAGGCCAGGCACTGCACGATTTGATGCGATTTGCGACATGCCAAGATGTTTGGACAGTCCAGTTGTCACATACCTGGTATGGCAAATGAATGTCAAAGTTGATGATAACATGATGATAATAACATGATGATCAATTGATTCTTTGCACAACAAAATCAACAAAGCGGAGCAAGTTGATGCAAGTTGAAGATTCACAGGCCATCGAAGTCTTGGGTTTTCCGGAGCTGAAGATGAACACATCTGATCAGCCGGCCCAGACAGATGGGGGAAAGGTGTGACTTTTGTGAAAACTAAGTCCTTTGATGCCAGAACGGTGGGATGTTAGGTGCAGATGTATTCTATCTGGTGGTTAGGAGGGGGCTCAGGAGCTATGGGTATATCATGTTCCCGATTAAATGGGAAGCCAAGGGCCTAGGGCTACGAAGAGTTTCTGAAAGTTTCTGAACCACATATAACCACATGATAATATATGTTTTTTAAGACTTGCCTTCTGCATTTGTTTTGCTGTAATGGTAGATGATGGCCATCAAGTTTTGTCGAGCTGACACCAAGGCAACGTTGGCTTGCTCAAATCACCAAAGCGGTCTTGGCGCGGAAGGACTGTTCGCGGGATCTGTCAAGATTCATCAAAGGCCATAGTATCTCCAAACATCTTCATGATCCTTCATGAATCTTCGCACATTTTACCCTGAAGAGGCAACGTGTAGCTGTGGATAACAGGAGCATCGCAAATCGCCCGTAGAGATCTCAAGACGTGAATCTTGGGCACCTCCTCCAAATGCCAGGCATTTTGGGATGCGGCAGGTGCTGACACTAACGCTGGCACATCATGAGTCATTCCGCAGGATCGGCATCCAACTATATCCAACTACACTAGATTGATGAAGATAGATGTATAGTACATTATAGGATATTATAGGACTGTATTAAATGGCCCGGATTGCGAACAATTTCACATGTCATGACGCCGTCACAGGGCTGGTCTTGGAGCTCATCTGACCTTCCGAGACTTCCTGCGCTCGGCTCCCAAGTCGCCACATATCACCGAAGCTGACTGCAGCAAAGATAACCGCGACTGATATGCGGGTTAAGAAGTACAGTATGCCAAAGTATGCCGAAAGCCTTCCGTCTTGTTTTCTTTGTTTGTTTTGAACTATTTTTGTACCAGGAATTGCGAGCAGAGCGCTACGCGATGCCGAGAAGGAGAACAGAAGACATGAGTTCCAGACCGAGTGTGAGGTGCGATGCGAAATGTCTGTGGACCAGGACAGGGAGACAAATACCTTCAGACTCAGAACCTTTTGTTGCGGATAACTCTTCGATCAACATTAGATCAAGGGGAAATTACAAGCTCTCACTCGTTGCAATTTCCGTCCCAGCGTAGCGCCTCTTAACAATAACCAGGCTGACTATGAAAAGGGGATGGTCCTTGTGAATGATGGAGATGATGATAATATTGATAATGGTGGTGATGATGCTGATGCTGGTTCTGATAATGGTTGTATTATGTTGTATTGATATGTATTGATGGTGATGCTGGTGGCGATGGTGATCACATATCCCAACGCGCCCAGTAATCTCTCCACGACGGTGCAGGTAATCCGCTGCAGCTCATTTGGCGTTCTGCAGGTGGAGGCACCCGAGTTGGGGGACGTCAGGGATGGAGGGTTTCCCATGGCTTTCCATGGTTTCAAGTTTTACAAGAGAAAGATAAAGAATTCTAATCACGTTTGCATAGTTTTTCTTGACTAGGATGCAGGCAGTACTGCTATGTGCATTTCTTGGGGACCACTGATTTTTCTGGAACCTTTTCAATATTTCTGCTACAGACATTCTGCTCTCCATTGCCACAGGATATGCGAGAACTCCATGGCAGTTTCTGTGCATTGAAGATCTCCATGGTTGGCAAGGCTGGGACAGTGGAGTCGGAGTTCACTAGTGAAAATATGTGAAAATGCCTGAAAATGCCATGAAGCATCATGAAGCACTTGGCTTTGTCCATCCAAATGCAAACAGGACACCACCATGGAATAAAAAGGAATAACATAGGCTTCATAGGGGGCATAGTCTAATCAAGGTCTTGTCTTGTCTTTGAGAAAGGCAGAGGTTTCAGAATGATCAGAATGGCAACTGCAAACTGAAGGACGAAATATCCAGAAAGATCCATGGTCGTGTTGCTGCTGCTATCTTTGCACTGATCTCTGTTTGCATTTTTGCCCAGATCGAGTGGCAAGATCACAAACCGGTTGTTGACGCTGTCTCTCTTTGAAAAGAAGCAGACGCAAACAATTTCGCAGACTTCGCACTTGCTTATAACGCAACAAAGTGTGTTAAATCTCAGTCGGTCACGTGAACTTCGGCGGCAGGCAAATTGTGATACAATGCAGGACCGTGTTCGACACTGGAGCAAAGTAGGGTTCCAGCACATTATTTCATGCAAACATTTGCAATCAATTGTAACCGCAGCTAGGATTGGATTCGTTTTTAAATTTGTGTTCCTTTTGTTTTTTGCAAAAGTACACGAGCTTTGCAGAGCATGCCTGGACAGGGAGCCGGATTGACAAGTCTTCCGTATCACATCACCGAAGCACAGGAGCTACTTCAACGCATCACACAGTCAGTTGACTCTGCGGATCTCCAAAAGCTTCGAGCCCTGTTTGCACCACACAACGCGGGCTTCCACAGATTGCTGGGGGTATCTGGACTCGGTAGGGTATTGATATGTATTGATAATATGCATTGAGTTTCCATGAATTTCTATTTTCTTTGCCCTATTTTCACGTATTTTCAGCACGCCAAGCAGACAAACATAGATGACAGCTCACAGTTGCCATTGTGGACCCTGCTTGGTTTCCCTTTGAGGAACTTTATTGCGACCAACTGATGCCAAAGGTCGAGAATCGAAGGCGCTGTTTTGTCAGCTGTAAAGAAACATGAAAAAACGCAGTCACAATTCAACCGTTTTCAACCTGCAATTCAGATCAATTCTGGATGGCAGCTCGTTTGTCGGTTCCTTTTGATTCCAAGCGTTTCCTCCGAGTTTCCTCCCTGCATTGACGCCAGGAGGCTCAGCAGGAACCAGTACCGTTCGTAACTTTCCTGCGTCGCTCGTCTCGTTTGATGTTGGGTTTCAACATGTTTCAACCCACCAGTAGCGCCAAAGATGCCGGATGTGACATGTGTCACGATGCTCCGTGGCTTCCGGCCTCAGGGTTACTGACCATACCGCTGCATACCATGATTTCGACATATCGCTTGTGAGGTTGGATGAGAGATATCCGCGAAATGGGGATAGAAGGAGGGGTGTGCTTCATGTTTGGCAGCGAAAGCGGATGAAGCGGCTCATGGACATTGGATACTATTTCAGGGTGATGCAATTTGATCGTTGTGGGTACCTTGCTGAAGAACAATCACAGTTTCAATCCAGAATATCTAGCGACGTGTTCTGTTTGAAGTACGGTCATTTGGCCGCTCTGTATGTTTGCGCACCTTTTGAGTTGCAGGATTTTCTTCTCTATTTGGACGTCGCGGAAGTGACATCACCATGGAGGTCTCGATGGCAGGGCATGTTGGCTTGAAGTGCAGAGGCATGACCGAGACATGTGCAAAGAATGTTAAAGAAGATGGTAAAGAGATGTAAAGAGTGAAGGCATGTGACCTCATGTGACATTGAACACCAGACCCATCCAGACCCTGGTTTACAGCTTCCCTGGTTTCCAAGCTGTGAAGAGAACTGAGAATTCGAATCCCAAAGTGTCCGACATGGCTACCTTGGAGATCCTTGGAGATCTTGGAGCCACCCGAACGCTGCCACTAGCATCACTAGCCACGCAGACAGCCTGCCCCAAATACAGTTTCCTTGCAAGCTCCATGGACTCCATTCCAGGAGCTTGAAAAGCGTCGAGGATTCCACATTGCAGTTCTGAAAGAGCAGCCATTTGGCATCATTTGGCCTTTGTTTTTTTGTTTTGAGATGACAACAGCATACAACAGCCTATTTCAACATATTTCAACTCCAGGGGTGAATTGCCAGACTGACTAGTAGTCCAGAACGGCAGGACTGATGGATTGTGATCAGCCGTGTTTTAAACACACGCAGATATGTCGTTGTTGTTTCAAGAGACTTTTGGAACTCAACAAACGATTGCTTCCTGCCTTGTAGCTCAGGCTGGCTTTGTTCTTGGAGTCGGGAGTGCTAGGGAGTTAGTGTTTGTACCTGAGCTCAGCCTGCTGAAACAAATTGAATGCAACTGAATTTCAGAGGGCATTGGCAATGAGCATGCACTGAGTTATGAGATGTTATGAGTGTAGGGATGTCTAGGGCGCTTCTTGGCAAGAAGCGTCTCTATGACATCACTCTGCCAAGGTCCTGGCAAGTGGCTCCGGCAACTGGCCGAGACATCATTTTGTTGGGTGTGGTCACGGTGTGGTGCGATGCTGAAATTGATGACTTTTGACCGGGAGATAAGACTTCGCCTCGAATCTTCCACAATTTGCCTACCTACTGGCCCACGTGACACATCCAACTTCTTTGGCTCTGTGGCCTCTCTTGTCGCTATTGGTCTAAAGATCCTGAAAAGGATCAGACCTCAAGATATGGTGCCAAGATGTCTGACAATACCAACCACTGCCAGAAGTCGTCGTCAATTTGCAAACAGGCCTCTAAACATTTAAGATTTTGCCGTTGTGATTTTGCCGAAAACTAACAACAGTGCATCCCACATCGAATGGTGTTTGCCAGGGTTTATGACCTTCCGCCAAGCTGTAGCAAATGAGTTGTAAACTCACAGGCTGCACAAGAAGTGCGGCCACCCTTAATGCCAGAGCAGCTGCCGGACGAAACTGCTGTGCAGCTTGTGTTCATAGTCTGACAACTTCCTTGCCTGTCCACCAGCTGGTCAATTGCAATCAAAGACACAAAGATCAATGTCACAACATGTCACAACCAAAGAATGTGTTTCAATTACAATGAATGATGTACTTGCTTTGTCTGTAAGATCATTAAGATCCTGGCCCAATTGATGGAGAATTGACTGCTGGAACCTTGACATGGCCAACATTGGGAACCCCAAAGGGGTAGATCAGGACAACGCATAAGGATTTCACCAACAGCTCGCATATGCAAAGGGTTGTATGGAATGAAATTGTGAAATATTGTGACACTTTTTGTTTGAACAGTTTTTGCTTGAAAACAAAATTGATTGCTCATTTTAATGTGCCTTGTGTGTGTCCTTTCCACCCGCGTAATTCAATTGGGGCTGATATTCTCAGTGGAAAATAGAAGCTGCTGAGAGGAGCCAGGAGGCATGGTATGAGGTTCACGGCGTTGCTGTCCGATCTATAACTCTCAATCGCATTGCAACCATCGAAACCTGCGAAATCTGCACAGTCAGCCTGCTCTCCTACCCCGGAGATGGCGGCTTCCTCGGACGTGTCGAAGTGGGGAGCGTCTCCACGCGAGATGCTGCACGCGCATGGGAAAGCCCTCACTATCCCCTGGTGAAGTCCCTGTTTCGGAAGCTGTGGAAGTTTCCATGCCGTGGAGGTAACACTCCCTATCACTCCCTATTTATTTGGTTCAGTGCTCTTGGGGAGCGGCGTGAAAAAAAACACAAATGTCAACATGCGAAGGTTGTGAGGAGCCTGGATGATTGGGCAGGTCCATGCTTTTTGCTTCCAACTGAAGGCCTTGTGCTGGTGACCCCAGCTTTAGAAATCGCGCTGCGCACGCTGTTGCTCGGGAATTGATTCGGTCCGTTGCTTTCCAGTCAGATGCGCGCAAGAGGTTCCGATAGGTTCCGTCTCTCGCAGCCAAGAGGTAAAGCTCATTGGTGGAAAAGTTGAGTCTGTCGTCTATGGCGGAAACATAAGGGTTGATGCAAAAACGGGATGTGACGAACAAAAAGAACATTCTTCGCGTGGATTGGGGCAAACGGGTATATATATATAAACGCAAACCCAGGACGAATCGACGTAACTAGAAGCCTGGTGCATGGCAGTAGACCTTGCCAGAGCGGGTGCGAGGCATGGTTTTTCTGAGAGTTGCAACGAAAGAAACATGTCCGTCCTGCTTCTTGCTTTCACTTTTAGTGAAAGAATAAATGCTGCAACACCAGCTGGTTGCATTGAGTCGAGCTTTTCAAAGCTGCGATTGAGAACATGGAGTTGTCCGCATGAGCGCCGTACTGCCTATACTTCTTCTTGTTCTTCTTCTCCAATTGTTCTTGTGCGACACTTCTGGTGAATGCCCTACTTTACTGCACGCATGCACCGTTCCAGCAGCGTTTTTTTTCCCTGCCTGCTCATTGTTGCGATTGTCAATGGAAGCTGTCTTGCTTCTCAGCTTCGTTTCATAGAAAACCTGCAGCAAAGTCTTCAAAGCGCTTTGGTGCCTGGTGCCTGGACGCTGTAGGCTCCTGTCCTATAGCAAACTAATCCAAGCTATGTGCGTGCGTTTGATTGCAGTTGCCCGTCTGGTGGTACCCAGTGATGTGGTGCTGTTCTTTGTTCCTAATAGCTTCAATATTCTTCACGTTGAAGAAAAACATGTTCCTTGTGACAAGAGACAGGTAATCAGAGGTTCAATGCCTCCAATGTGGCGGACGTAGTCGCTGCTCTTGTTCGCAAAGATTGGCAACTGACAGGCGCGAACAGAAGTGTTGAAAAACATCAGAAAACACATGAAAACAACAACATTTTCAGAAACGCAGGAGGTCCTCTTCATAAAATCGACTATTAAAACTATTTAAACGCAAGCAATAACAGCACTAACACCCTCGCCAACCGTAAAACATATAGGAATCGAAACACTGCTCAGTGGGTTAGATTTTATACCACAGCGATGCTGAATCTTGCCCGCTTCATCTTGCGCTGAGTGGATCGTGGTGAGGGGCATGTTTGGTATTCGAACATCGAACACATACACCGACCAAAATTTTGCATGCCTCCTGCATACGGATTTGCTCTTAAACAACTAAACATCACCATAACATCACCATCTCCATCCATCTCCACTGTCTAACCGTCCTTAACGTCTGACTGTCCAACCGTTTGTCACCGCATCGTGTAAAGCGGCCTTCGCTGATTGCACAGCCAAGACCCCTCAGTTTCCCAGTTGCAAAGGGACCAGTGCACAGGTCGAAACCCAGTTGCCCTGCTATGCCCTGCTGTTATCCGCCGTTTCATTTTCATTCTTATTCCCCACAGTTTTTGTTTTTAGTGCTGTATCCGCTCCTTCCTCCTTCTCCTCCTCCCGCCTGTCCTCCCTCCTGTCCTCCCTCACACTCGCACTCACTCACTCAAACACACACATCACTCACACTCACATCCCACAAACAATCACTCACTCACTCACCATCACTCACACACACACACACATCACTCACACTACGCATACATCACACATCCCAATCACACACACCACACACTCACACACATTTCACTCACACATACATGTACGCCCTGGCGTCCCTCTGGCGTCCCTCTGACATCCCTTGGTCTCCGCCGCTCTGCCGGTGGCTTTTGCGTGGCAGGCGCGGGACTTGGTGCACTGCAAAGGGGTCGGATGTACGCCCCGGTGCCTCTCCGGTGTCCCTTGGTCTCCGCCGCCTTTGTGGTTTTTGTGTGGCAGGCGCGGGACTTGGTGCAC
>Ga0126342_10004205_pt1 | contig 24400 bp, 29 predicted proteins | sample Cyp1metagenome_FD_92528 | JGI IMG/M metagenome (GOLD analysis project Ga0126342, IMG submission 92528) | Coral microbial communities from Lord Howe Island, Old Settlement Bay, Australia - Cyphastrea 1 metagenome | ecosystem: Host-associated > Invertebrates > Cnidaria > Coral ...
AAATCATAACCACAATTTGAACCCATAAAAAAATCATAAATGGAAATCGTATTCAAATCATAAATAAATCATAAAAAAAATTATTTTGAAACCCCTCCATCCTAGAGACTTAGGAACTCTGAAGCTTAGATCCCATCTAAACCTTGATGTGTTCATCTTAAATCAACTTACCCTCCTTGGTAAACTAACAAAACTGTGGAAAATCACCATTTTTCATGGGAAAACTCACTATTTCATACTATTTCTATGGCCACTTTCAATAGCTTTTTGTAAGTTGACCAGAGGGTACCCTCACTCAAACATGTCCAGAGAATCCCTGCCATGGAGGTTTGTGGCGGAAACTCAGCCTACCCACTGGGCTTTCCCAACCATCCTTTCGAATGCTGACGTTCCCCAGGTTCACATCTGCGCACAGCTGATCTGTTGATGCCTACATTGGGCCTCTATTAACTGGACCCTGGACTTAGAGAGTTTGGAAAATCGAGGATCATCCAAGCTGTTTAAGGATGGAAATAGAAAGTAAAATGAATTATCAGCCGGCCCGCCGGAAGTATGGTATGATGGTCAAGTAAGCCACGGAAACAGTTGGTGCTCCAATTTGGTTCAAATAAATGCCTTGGTTCTGTCAGAACCAAAATGTCGATGGTTGATGGATTGCTTTGTATAACTTGTTGATAGAAATCCCATGAATTCATGCGCACACATATATATATATATATACATAATTATATTATATATATACATAATTATATTATATAATATTATATATAAATACCTTCTGGTTGGTTCAAATACCCAGAACCGTTAGCCTTCAACCAACAAATACGTTTCCATTTTGTTTGCGGCTTCAAACCGTATTGTTCAACAAGGGAAAATTCCAACCGTAATTGCGCCCGATCTTCTTGGACTTGTTCAAGTTGAGGAATCCCCAAAAGTATCTGGCGGATCTCCCCTTGGGGAAAAAAAAACATTTCTTCTCATTGACAAAAATATGATCCCATCAAAAAATCCCACCATTTAGAGATGGTTTTCCCACTACAAACCTGGCTTTATAGATCTTCCCAGCAATCCATCGGGAATCTATGAGAATCTTCAATATCGGTATTAGTTTCCCATCAAACAACAAATCCCATATACCCTCTGGTTCTTTAACATAGCTATGGAAGTCATGGACCATTTATGGATGATTTACTTCAGTTAAACCTCTCAAGAGTGGAATTTTTCCATGGCTACCCTCTGGTAAACGTTTACATAACTATGGAAAATCACCATTTTAATGGGAAAATCCACTATAAAATGTCATTTTCAATAGCTATTTTGACATAACCAGAGGGTATGTTAAATAGCCATAGGGTAGTTCCTAGAAAATTCAACCACTCCCTGGCTCGGCCACTCACCTTCGACATTCGACGGAGGCATCGCATATGCGACTTCGACAGACTGGAGCCTCGGCGCGAGCGCCGTAGCTGCTCTTCACGGAAGCCGACGGTTGAGTATTGGGAAAACTATGGAAAATCACCATTTTTAATGGGTAAATCAACATAAATCAACTATATCTGGTTGGTGGTTTTTCGCCACCCCTCTAAAAAATGATGGACAACCCATCAGTTGGGGTTACTATTCCCAACCAGGGATCTATTCATTTTGGAAAACCAGTTGGTGGTATTGAATGTTAGACACCATCTTGGACACCAGTTTGGATGAACCATTAAAAGGGGTTACCCTTTTTTTGGAGAACCACTTTGGGAAACCTTTCATGGTAGTTCAATGCTCATTGGTTCTAGAATATGTTCTAATTGGTTTTACAAAAGCAAACTATGTTTATTGGATCTATTCCATGTGGCTTCCAGCAATGAGACATGGAGGTGCTATCAGCTGCTATCCAGTGTGTCTCTGAGGATATCCCCAATTTGTAATAAACATTGAGAGGCATACAGGATGGGGCCCCCAAGGTAGCTAATAGCTCAGTTGTAAGTGGTTTAACTATGGTTTATGGTAGATATAACTATAGTTAATGAGGATTATAATGTTTATAAACCAACTTATAACTGGGGGGCCCCATCCTGTATGGAGATATTGCTTTCAAAAAAACGATAAAATTATCAATACATATCAATACTTTTGTTGCTTTGAGTTCCGGTCTGTTGTTGCCTCCATGCTTATTTTGTCGGCTTCTCACAGTGTCTTTTCTCTATCAAAAACGGTTTGATGTAGCTTGCTAATAAGTCATCTCCCGCATTGCTGTAGATAAAGTCCCCAACTCGTGTTCAATATCAGTTGGTTGTAGTATGTTGAAGTTGTATTCCAATTCTTGTTGATGGATATGGACTATGTTGGGTTGCGGTAAATGAAGCATACCATCTTTGTACATTGTCGCTCGTTGAATTGAGCTGGCAGAATCTCAATGTTGACAGCCAATTTTTGGTCACTCTCTTCAAATTTGGGTACACATAGGTCTGATTCCAAGTTATTTTATGTTTTTGGGGGGTTGTTTAATGTTGTCCGTCTCTTTCTTCCAGAAGTTCCACTGTTTGGGTAGCTAAATTGCAAATTTCATGGTGGAAACCGATATGTTTATCGGCTACTATATAAAAAAAAAAATTATTGCGCAGCTAAAACCCAGTTTGTTGGTGTTTTTTAAAAAAAAAACTGTTTATATATGTTTCTTGAAACCTCCAAAATTTCTGTGAGATCCAGAGGTTCTGACATTGAAAATCCACACTTTTCTAGCCTTTTCATTTCATGGTGAAATCGACCATTTTCCACCCTGAAACCTCCCACATTGAAAGCTCTACAAACCACTTATTTCTATGTGTTTGTTTTTTAGTTAGGGGATTCTCATTCCATTTTTATGGGGTGACTTACTGACTTATAGCTGGTATTTCGGGCCATACCTGTACCCTTCGGTAACTAAGCAGTCAACCACTGGGAAATTGGCTTTCAGCAACTAATGTTTGCAAGATTTCACCAGCAATCATTGTCCGTTTGAATCAGCCATAACATCCATAACCCAAAAAAAACATGAAAAAAACATGAAAAATCATTAAACATCATGGGTATGATATAACCATCATTCATGATATAAACAATCATTAAAAATTGTTTTAAAATCATTAAACATCATGATATAACCACCATTCATCCACCATAAATCGGGGTAAATTTTATAAATTTTCACGTTCACCTGAATTGTTGGGCCATAAAAGGGGATGATTTCCCCCAAAAACCTGCCGGCTTTTCGCGTTCCAAAACCGCCCTTTCCCCCGGTGCCGCGGCGTCGCTTTTTGGCACGTCGATCCTCCGGCGCTTCTCGGCGCGTTGCATCAAGGCCCAGGCCACCGCACGGTGGTCCGCCACGGCAATGGGCACCTGGAGATCCGGTGGGAAATGGTGGTTGAAGGGTGGTTGAATGGTGGTTTACCACTAGAAATGGTAGATTTTTGTCAAAATGGTGGTTAAAATGGTAGATTTGTTTATAACCACTAGAAATGGTGGTGTATAACCACTAGAAATGGTGGTGTATAACCACTAGAAATGGTATAATTTTGTGAAAATGATGGAAAATATATGGTGGTTGAATGGTGGTTTACCACAAGATATGGTCGATGTTTGTTAAAATGATGGAAAATATATATGGCTGGTTGGTGGTTGACCTACCCCTCTTAAAAATATGAAAGTCAATGGGAAGGATTATCCCATATATTATGGAAAATAAAAAATGTTTGAAACCACCAACCAGATTGGGGTTGAATGGGGGTTTAGAAATGTGAAGCACTAGAAATGGCCGGGAAATATGGTGGTTGAACCACTAGAAATAGTTCAAAATCGCGGTTTAAAATGGTTTAACACATGGTTTGATCATGGCGTGTGATAGTTGTAAGTTGTGAACATATGGATTTATCATGATTTATCGCCAACATGACATTGAGATAGAGTATTGAAAGACTGGTAAGTTGGTTTACGTACAGGAATGATCGGCTAAGTAAGATTTATAGTGCAGATACCTATGGTTTTATAGGTTTATCAACCAACAAACATAACTGGGCAGCAAATTCTTGTGGTAAATCCTTGATTCTGGGGGAAGAAAATCTTGGAAAGGCTGTCTGAAAGGGAATCTTGGAGGCTGAATATATATGTGGGGCCAACAATTATGGATTTACCATACGATTTACCCCCCAATGTGTGGCTGTTTTACTTGGGAGATAAGTTTTTTTTAACAATAGAAAGTGTTGTTTAAGTTTCGGAAGGAATGAAATATAATGAAACTGATTAATTGTTGAATTCACATCCTTGATTTTCTTGATGTGGCAGGCAATCTTGATGTTTCTGGCAAAGCCTGGAAATCCTGGAAATCCTGAGGGAAAACTTGGAGTTTTGCTTTCTCTAGAACAGAATCATGGATGTTGGGAAGAATCTTATGGATATTGGAGACAATCTGAGTTTTCAGTATAGCTCAATCCAGTGCTCTTAGGTCCAGGTTCTCCAGTTTGTTGATTTTGCACCTGTACAAGGTGAGGTCCCCCAGTTATGTTGCAGTTGGCTTGTAAACCCCATTCACTGTAGTTACATCCCATATAAAGCCTAGGCCTAGTGTACCAAATTATAGCTGCCTGTGCCGACTTTTTCTGCCTGTTCCCCCTCCCATCGGTCCCCTACTGGGAGGATTATCCCACTTAATAACTGGTGCGTAAGTGGGGTTATAACCGTTATAACCCACTTGTCAATGGGATAACCCCAGGAATCGGGAACGAATCCGATCACCAGGGTTGGTCACAAAAACGATCTGGTGGGATGATCCAAGTCTTCCAATATATCTATCCCTACTTTGGTTGGTGAAATCCCCATTCATCACCATAAATTCCCACGAAATCCCATTAATTTCCAATGAAATTCCCATGAAATCCCATTAAACCCAGGATACCTCATTGATGGTGGAGTCCTTCCATGTCCACCAGATCAAAAAAAAAATTGGCACCTGGCCCTCCTTGTTGGGCAAGGTATCATCGGCACCAGCGTCCAACAAACATCGCACCACTTCCAGATGACTCCGTTGCGCAGCAACGAAGAGCGGTGTATCCCCCCTGCAGTTGCCACGGTTCATCTCCTAGGGCGGCAGCTGCGCAACTTTGCGGCAACGGCGTTGCGCTGTAAGGTGAAGAAACGCCTAAAGTGGTCTTTGGTAAATCGATTAAGGGATTATCTACTATATTTAGTGGATATAATATGATATACCATTCATACTATCATTTTGGTAAATTTGGATATACCATTCATAAATCCATGTTCATTTATTTATACCATTCATAACATGATTCATCCATGATATCCTTACTATTCATACCATTGGGCTTCACCAGAACGAGACTTTGGGTGAAATCCACAGGTTTCGTTCAACATGAAACAAATCCCGACGAAAAGCGTGTTTTACGACGTGCTACGAAAACGACGCCACCGTGGTTTCAACAGCTTTAAAGCACCTGGTGATCAATAGTGGTTAATGGTTGATATAGTGGTAATGATGAATGGTATTAATGGTATGAAATGGTATATACCATCAATGGTTATATCACCCATATGCTCCATGTTTGGTATATGCACCATTTTACCTACAAAACTGGTTGATTTTGTTCGGGCAAATGTTGGTGTGCATATTCCAGCACCATGGAGCATATGGGTCGGGTAAATCCCCAAAAAAAAACTGTGCAGTCCGCCTCTGCAGGATGTCTTTGTGTTAAAAGAGAGCCCAGTGTCTGCCTTGGCGTCCAACAAACACTTCACGATGTCCAAGAAACCTCATGGCAAATAGCTGCCTGTTGGTCTGGGTCAAACATTGCAAACGCTGAAAAACCTTGAAACCAACTCTCTGATTGTTTAACATAGCTATGATGCTATGGAAAGTGGATGAACATTGCCCATTTATAGATGATTTATGTTTTCCCCATTAAACTTGGTGATGTTCCATAGCTACGTTAAAATTACCAGAGGATCATAGCTAATAACTGGGAATGGGAGGAACTGGGGAAGTTGCACGGTTGACAGATACTGGGTCAAAAAAATGCCAAAACTGGGAAGCTTGACCGGGAAACAAGGGGATATTCCAGTACACTGAGGATCGAAACAACAGGATGGATCACAATCGGGTACCCCAGAATGGGCATGCCAATCTGGCATCCTTGACATCCCAACTTGGAAGATGAAATACCCAAATAATGCCTCAAAGCTCTCACTTTCTGGATCTAAAATTTAGACCTGCATCTACATCCATGCAATTCCCTATGCCAAGCTCTAAACACCTATGGTTTTAGAAAATGCTGACTGCTCCTGCACGTGCAGATTCTGAGGTGCTCACCAAGATCACATGCGATGAAGAGTGGCGTCTGACCCAACTTGTCGGCCTGGCCCCACGTGTCAAGTAACTGCTACAGTAAATACAGAGATTCGCCCCCAAAAAAAAAGTAGAAAAGGTATTTATCCCTGTTTTGGTAGGTGATTTATCCCTACTTTATATAGTAGGATCTTACTTTTCTATCCTTTTGAGGGTTTAATTGTCGAAGCCGCTGATCCAAATTCGTCCCCTTCTGGTAAGGCCCTAGGATTTGCCCGATATAGGCAGTGTTTTCTGCTGGATTCAGAGTTTTCAGGGTTTTAGGATGTTAAGGATGTTTAGGGTTTAGGGTTTAAGATTTGAGGGTCTAGGGTTTTAGGGTTTAAAATTTGTGGTTTAGGGTTCGTCGCCGCGTCGCCTGGGAAATAGCAAAACACTCGCCCTGCGAAGGTATTTGAGCATGTCGAAGGATCATGTTTGAACACCATTCTAACCTTCCGGGCAAACCATAGAGTCTTGCTGTCTTGTTAGATGACGGTGGATCAAGTACAATATATCATGGAAATTCTGAAAAAGTGGGTACATGAATCCCTATTCATGGACCGACCTTCCCAATACTTACCCAAGTCTTGATCATGGCACAAATCATAGCAACACCTGAAATGGCACTATCGGTTTTCGTCACATGCTGCAGTGTAGTTTGGACTTGAGGAGCAGCCGGCAAGCCCATTTATCATAGCGCGGCAAACTACAGAATCTTATCACAGTTCACAAGACTGAAGCCAAAACAGTCACCCATTTGCGATTCTTTCCCCTACGTGAGATGTATCAAAGCATATTTAAAATCGTTATATAACTCATAGTTATTGAAAATGACCATTTATAGTGGATTTTCCCATTAAAAATGGTGATTTTCCATAGCTATGTTAAATTACCAGAGGGTAACCATTGACGAATCTGAAAAGTTCATCGGATGATGATTCCCCTTGGATTCAGGTACAATACTTCGAGGTCATGGGAATATCACCATACTTGGTGGCTCATCCCAGTTAGTAAGTGGATTATAACCCCAGGTATAAGTGAACTAACCCTACTTAGCCCAGTTATAACCAGGGCTTTTTCAGCTACTTACTAAGTGGGGTGAACCACCAAGTAGCACCATGGCACCATTGCGTAAATCCCCCACATGTTTCACGGGCAAATCACCAATCCTCAAAAACGGCTACAATAGGGGCCAGCGAAATCCTGCATCACCAATTTTGGGATTGGATGGTTTTTCAAGCCCAACAAAAATCATGGGATGTAAAAACCACCGAACTTTCAACTGGTGATAAACGGATTTCGCTGGCCCATCCCCAGTGATGTTTGTTGGTTTATAAACCCCATTACCTCTAGTTATATCTACCATAAACTATAGAATTCAGCCACTTATAAGGCAACAATCACCTAACCATTCCCAGAGCTTGGCTTGGCCTGTTCTTTGTCAGCAGAGGACTCGAGCAGCACTTGAACCTCACAGCTTTGGCGCCGTTGGAGGCGCTGCCGGAGTTGCCGGTGCCAAGGATTTTATGAATATTGGGTACTTCAGGGGAAATCATGGTGATCAATGGAGATTTCACCAAAGTAGGGATACATACATATATATATATACATGTATATATATATACATGTGAATATTGAAATATATTGGAATACTTAATACCCGCTGGTAAAGCTACAAAAAAGCGAACTGGAATATCACCATCTTGAGTAAAAATATAGGTAAATCAACGAAGTAAATCTGCCATTTTCAAGTTCGCAAACTGTGAAATCAACGTATTTGAAGGATGATCCGAACCGTAAGCGGCTTTCGTAACCCTGGTGATCGTATTTCCCCAAAATCGTGGCTTATCCCATGGTTTCTCACGCTCCTCAGCCAAAACGTGGCAATTGAAAATCCCCTAGTTATAGATGATTTTTCCATGAAACCCTAGTTATAGATGATTTGGTAGATGTATGTAGATGTCCCATTGGGACAATAAACAATTAGAATTTAAACAAACCCAGGAATTCACGCTACGATGTCCAGCATTTCCCATCGACTGGATGCCCCCAAAACGGTACGATGCCCATGAAATCATCCTCATGTTCATTGAAAAACATGAAAGTCTGTTGGGATTATCATGACTTTTTCCCAATATGATGGGAAAAAGTGACTGAAAATTTACCAAATTCATGTTCCAAACCACCAACCAGCCATGTCTTTGTTGATTTTGTTGAACCGGATTTCTGGCTGCTGAAAAAGGTGGTTGTTGATCCGTGAAAAATCCCGATTCCGAGTCCGGTTGAATCTCCACTTTGAAAATGTGGGATACTCTTGATCGCTGCTGCATCACCCTCTGGTAATGACTAACATAGCTATTGGAAATGGCCATAGAAATAGTGGATTTTCCCATAAAAAATAGTGATTTTCCATAGCTATGTTAAATTACCAGAGGGTATCTGCATGTTTGCTGATCAAAACCTGCAAACCATGTTTTTTTTGGTTTCCTCAAAAGTGACCCTCCCATTTTGGTGATATGCCGCATAATATAGCTATGGCCTCAAAATTGGGTACTCCTGAATGCGCTTCTGAAACCAAAAAATTGCCCAACATCTGCATGAAAACCCGTCTTAGATTTCGACCTATAGCCATATATGGAAGAAAGCCCAGAGTTGATTGGGATTATATTAAAATTGACTCTGCTAAACCATGGCATGGTAAATTCAATATACTCTCTGGTAAACCTACAAAAAACTATGGAAAATCACCATTTTCAATGGGTAAATTCACGAACTAAATCACAAATTTCAGTAGCTACTTTGACATAACCAGAGGGTACCAATCTACCTTTCAACATCTCCAGAGTCCCATCGCCAAGCTACAACGTTCAGGTTACCCTTGCCCGCTGCGATGAAGAGCGGCGAGTGTCCATGCTGATCTGCCTGCGGGTCGAGATTTTTTGCATGTCATAGTCTTACTAGTGCTAAACGTAGGGAATGGATGGGAATGGGTTTTTTTGCTGGGATTATTGTTGATAGTTAGCCAGTGGATCATTCCCGAGAATTCCCTGCGTTTAGCACCAAGAAGTAGTTGCTGCGATAGTAACACTGGAGTCACTGTAGTTGTTGACTAAAATATTAGAATACTGGTTGGTGGTTGAGCCACCCCTCTGAAAAATATGAAAGTCAGTCGGGGATCATTATTCCATTCCCAATATGATGGGAAAAAATTACCATTCATGTTCCAAACCACCAACCAAATATTATAATATTAACCACAATTAACCACCATTAACCACTACTGGTAGTTGATATATCGCTGCAAGTAGTGGATATTACATCGTTGTTGATGTTTTGACCCAATCTTTGCCATCAAAATTGCCAAAGAAATGGGATGCTAAAAACTAGAAATGACCAACATACGTGCTGCTCTGGGCTTGAAATGTTGGTCATTTGTACGTCCAAACCGGAAAACGCTTATATCAGTTTGCTGCTTGAAGAACTGCATCAAAGTACACATCAAATCGTTACATGTTGATTCGTCCGATTGGTCAACATATTTACATCATATTACACATCGACATCATCATAATCAATCTCCATGCCCATAAAATATCACCCATAACTTCCCCTGAACTAATTACCCATACTTGCCAATAGATTACCCATGATTACCCATAATTTCTGTATCCCTTACTTCTCAACAATTCATTACCCATAACTTGCCAATAGATTGCAAGTTAAATTACCCAAAATCACCCATAAACAACTGTACCTCAAACTTCCCAATTTTGCTAGCCATAATCAGCCATAGATGAGATACTGTGGTTGCGAAATCCTACCACCAAAAGGATTGGATGGTTGAAACCCCAGCAAAATAATGGATGTTTACAGATTTTACCACCGTTTTCAACTGGTTTCGCCACCATCCACCGTACCCTCTGGTAAACTGTCACCAAAAAAACTATGGAAAGATCCACCATGTTCAATGGGAAAATCCACTATTTCAACTGGGCCATTTGGGTATGTCTGAAAATGGGGTATACCCCCAATTATAGCCATTTAGTAGGGATAATGATCATTAACCATTGGGTGTAGGGGTACACTATTTTCAGACAAACCCATTTTCAAGTTCGCAAACTGTTGACATAACCAGAGGCTACCAATCGACCTTTCAACATCTCCCGTCCCACCAGGCCTTGTCCCACTGCGCATTGGCCCGCAGCAAACATCGTACCACCTTGTCGCAGCCGAAGTGCACCGCACTCACCTCGAAAGGTACCATGATTTGGTGGAGAAGTGACCATGAAAAAATGGACAGTTTGCTATTGAAAACAGTGAAATGGCCCATAGAAATAGTGGATTTACCAATTAAAAATGGTGATTTTCCATTACTCTCTGGTAAACAAACAGTTTGCGAACTTGAAAATGGTGATTTAGTTCGTTGATTTTCCCATTCAAAATGGTGATTTTCCATAGTTATGTGACAGTTTACCAGAGGGTGCGCAAAAATGGAAGTTCAACTGTATGAAACTGGCTGGTGGTTGAGCCACCCCTCTGAAAAATATGAGTTCGTCAGTTGGGATGATGAAATTCCCAATATATGGAAAAATAAAATTCATGTTCCAAACCACCAACCAGGAAACATCTGGATATAGTATGATATATGTGGGTTGTGGTTCAACTTTATGAAAAAATATGGATTGTGGATCTAGTTGAATCCTATTTAAGTCATATTCCAATGATGGCTAAAATGACACAGGAGGGATATTACCCTCTGGTAAACTAACATAGCTATTGAAAATGGCCATTTATAGTGGATTTTCCCATTAAAAATTGTGATTTTCCATAGTTATGTTAGTTTACCAGAGGGTATTATGAGAAACAAATGGACTGTAATCCTCTTGGACAAAATTGTTCGGGGGCCGGTGACTGGTATACACTGTACCACTACTTGCCGACTGTGAAAAATGCGGGTGACCCCTCAAGCAGACTCAAGCAGACTCAAGCAAGCAGCCGGAAAAGGACATCTATGACCTAACATTTCAATAATCCTGTCTCAATATGAAACACCCGCATTTATAGATCCAGTATGTCCCAGTCATATGTGATGTCATCCACAACAAGCCAGGTTTCTGGAGCGGAAACACAGTCACCATGTCACACCATGTCACACACCTTGTTGGGAAGCCCTCGTTGAACCACTGCTTTCAAACCTTGAAAGATTCCAAAAAGAACATCATTGTTTCCACTCCAAAATCACCCATTTTCCATGGTTTCCCTTGAAATGTTTAGGAAAATCCCCCATCTCCACCATCCCCCCAGTCTCCCCGCGCTCGCCACGTGGCCAAAGGCGTCTGACGGAAGCGATCGCAACACTTCACGTCCGCCGAAGCCGACAGCAGCGCCTGAACGATGTCCAGATGTCCATTCCTCGACGGGACGACCATTGGATGGTTACCATCTGTGGGAAGCCCTGGGGGACTACCCTCTGGTTATAACATACAAAAAGCTATTGAACATGGCCCATTTAGTTCGTTGATTTTCCCTATTAAAAATGGTGATTTTCCATAGTTATGTGACAGTTTACCAGAGGGTACTTTCTTAGACATAGATTTACCACGGTAGTTGGAGGATCGTCTCAGTAACTCTATTCCAAAGACACCGATGCAGCGATGTTGGGGCAATCCTCCGTACGTATCCGTACGTTTCAATAAACGGAGAACTAAAAACTTGGGGGCGAAGCCTGCGAAGAACTCAGGTATATAAACCCAACCTGGAGAAGATAGAATATAGAATAGAACATGATAGAACATGATAGAACATAGAATAGAATATAGAATAAGACCCCCTTTTTTGCCGCAAGTCTTATCGAGATATCTGGATTCATCCCAACAAAAAAGCCCATGGTTTCTGGGTGACAAAAACCGGGGGTAGGTTTTGGGCGGATACAAACTCAACCTACTCCAGGATGGATCACCAAATCATGGTGAGCTTTTGGAGTTAGCATTGAAAAAGTCATCCTGGAGTAGATAGATGACCATAAATAGATGTATGAAATCTACTGGTAATATAGATAGATGACATCTTGGAGTAATCCTGTAAATCACTAGATGTCACTATATTAACCAATTGTTTATGACATTTTTTGTGATTTACAGTCATATTTGTGACATAAAAATCACCAAATCTTCACTCATTTTCACTAAATTGGGAATATCTTTGAAAATTCCATACAACATATCTGCTTCAGGGATGATTAAATCGATCTTTGCTTGAGCCTGACGAGCCTCCCGTCCCCAGGGTCGAAGCCATTAAGGTGGTTACAGACATCATCGAACTGGAAGGTCAGAAGTTATTTACCATACTGACCGACAGAAAATACCCATACTCGTTGGGAATTTACCGTAGCAAAAGACCACTTTATAGTAAGTATTTACCAACAGAAAAGTCTTTCTTTCTAGGTATTACCCATACTTCCTGGGGCAATTCCAAAATCAGAAATAGACCATTTTATGGTGAGGTTGGTGCGAGGTCGTTGTAATTTACCCAGGTACATCTTTGGGCATGCAGTTTCACTTAACAAGCCTTTTATATGGCCATCATTGTAAGTTACATACCAGTTTACTGGTGTTGTAACTCCAACTACGCCCAAAACAAGTCCACTACATTCCATCTGCTTGGTGGTTGAGCCCTAACCCCTCTGAAAAATGATGGAGTGAAAGTCAGTTGGCATGATGACATTCCCAACTGAATGGAAAGTCATAAAATTCCATGGTTCCAGTCACCACCAACCAGCCATAATATCAATCTCCCAATATCCTCCGTGATACTGTGGATGGAAGAAATCCTGCACCAGTTGATAGATGGTTTATCCCATTATTTATAGGGTTTCAACCATCCACTGTATTACCCTTAAAGCCATTTTTCACATCCAAGTGACCCTGCGGCAATGAAGAGCGGATTGCGGCCCAGTTGGTCAGCTTGATCCCTGGCCAAAGGATGAAAAGCCATGGAGGATCTTCGGGATCTTCACGATTTTTCATAGGTAAAGTAACAAAGCTATGGAAAAAAACACATGGAAAACAACGATAAAAATGCAGTTTGTTCAAATATGTGTTCTATGGGAAGAAAAAAATTATGGAAAACAACTATAGAGCAATCATAGCTTCCCAAAATACATCAAAATACCCTCTGGCAAAGCTACAAAAAGCGAACTGGAAAATCACCATCAAATTAATGTTCAATAGCTATGTTGAATTACGAGAGACTAGATCTTGATATGACTGTAAGTTTTGTGATTTGATCATTGACAAAGAGGGAGTATAGGGCCTGGAATCTAGACCCATACCTTGATGTACTGTAACCTCCTTGTATTGCATACACACATATGCCCATCAACCAGCATTTCTCTTTGCCAACTGTAGATAGCCTACAAGACCCTACAATTCAGGGTTTAGTTGGTTCGACATTCTCATTTCGAGCGAAAGATTCAAGTCCTCAAGTACCCATCCCAGTCAGTTTACCCAGTTGTTTCTTTTTTGATGTTTTTGTTAGCCACAAGAAACGTCGAAAAAAACATCCTGCTATAGGTTCAATGGATTCTTGTTTTTTTGGAACCTCTACCCTCTGGTGAACTAACATAGCAATGGAAAATCACCATTTTTAATGGGAAAATCCACTATAAATGGCAATTTTCAATTGCTATGTTAGTTCACCAGAGGGTACCCGGAAATCCCCAAATCGTTTTCCGTTTCCGGCACCGAAACTTCCACGGAAATGCCTTGCCTTTGGGCGCCAGCTTCCAATAGGATTCGCACCAGTTTCAGATTTCCAAGGTGGGCCGCAGTCAGCAAAGGTGTCTCCCACAGTGGATCCTGCAGCGCAGTCAACTCCATTTTTAGTGTCAGAAATTTCACAGGAATTTTAGTGTGGTGAAAACCCATGGAACCCAAAAAAAGCCTACTGAACCTACTGAACCTACTTTGCCACGACTTTAATAGGTTTTTGACCTTTTCGATTTTAAATCCTAGAGAAAAGTCTCAAACATCAACCGAATATAGGCCATCTTGGGGGTGGTAAATGTCATCGCCTGTTTGATCAGCCCAGTGTGGTGTCTCTGGAATGCGGGATGCGCTACAATCTTCTTTTAAAGCAAACTATTATTGGAGAAGACTGAAAAAAAAAATTGGGACATTCAGAAAATCACAAAATGTAAAAATATGTCACTGTGTTTTTTTTTGGATTGAGGTTTGTCCCCTGTCCAGGATGATTGCTGTGCTTCGTGATCCAACGATGATCCAACGATGCATAGTTTTGATGCTTCACCCAACTCAGCAAGGATGTGCCATAGGTCATTCATGATGGTAAGGTCCCCAGGTCCCCAATCCACCAATCCGGTCACTGGCGAAAAATCCCGCTTGGGCCTATCCAAAAATATAGAAACAACTCATCCAATAAACATGGAAACGCCGAGGAAACATACAGTTCTACTTTTTTCATGGATCATCAGAAGAACTTTTTTGTACTTGATATCATTCATACATGATATCCAGGAAATAAACAGGATCATCAGAAGTTCTACCTTTTTCCTGGACCTCCATGACCAGATTTTTGTTGCTGCAAGAGTCAGTGTCATCATCATCCGCATCCATGAGCAGGTACTTGGCCAGCACCTACGGCTCGATTTCTCGATGGCCCTGGATACTGCCCGGAAAACCTTACCTGACTGGTCTTTGTACCCTCTGGTTATGTCAAAGTACCTATTGAACATGGCCATTTATAGTGGAATTACCCATTGAAAATGGTGATTTTCCATAGTTATGCTAGTTTACCAGAGGGTAACTATGGGGGAAAGGAATGATGAGTCATCAAGTTTTTCAACCAACCATCATCAACTATAACTCATAGTTCAGTTGCTGATGTTCAGTCACAGGGCCATCTTACACCAGTGCCTTCTCGTCATATCCAGCATCCAGAAGACATCTTACCTGGGCAGCGGATGACGATGACGATGATGATCATGATGTGATTATTGTTGCTATTTGAAAGGTATTTGAAAGGATATCATGACTATAATCATTACCATTCTTATCATCATTCTTATCACTAATCGTAATGATCTGAATGTGGTATCATCATTATTTCACTACATTACCATTATAGTCTGACTATGTATCAGTCTCAAGATGACCTGACACAACGAAATGACCAAACAGGATGCCCAACGGCCCTGCTCCCCGTCCAAGTTCTGTGTGATCAATGGTAAAAGCAGTGGGGGGTACCGATGTCTATCCTTGATAGTGAGACCCCCATTGATACGAGTATCACTCAGTGATTATGATTGTCACTATGGGATAATGGAATAGATCCAATGAACATGGGGTCTAAGGGGTTGTAATGACAATGTATAGTAATATACAATACATAAAGATATAGATATATATATATAATATATAATATATATAATATAGAATAAAATATAATATATATAATATAATATATATATAATGTTATTACTATGGGATATGCAATGTATGGTGATGATTATTATTGCCATGTAATCATTATGAATAAGTGAACCACGCCGAAGGTTTTTGGACCAAATGAACATGGGGATATGATGGGATACAATCCCCGCGATTAACATAGACCCTGACTACTGCCCAATCTGCCAATCCCAAATTTCGAAAGTAGTTCTGAAGAACCCCACTCATGGCAGAGTCGGCATGATAGTTGGGAAGTTGGTATGATGTTGTTTGTATATCTTGTTGGTGGTTTCAACCAACCCCCCTGAAAAATGATGGAGTTCGTCAGATTGGATCATCATCCCAACTATTGGGAAAAATAAAATTCATGTTCCAAACCACCAACCAGTCTATCTATATATATATCCCTATTCCAATCCCTATTATTGATGATTGAATCCTTTATTCCAACCGGATATCTTCGTATTTGTTTGTTCAGTATGGATCTTGAATCCGCATCAATTCCCATTTTGTTTTTTTATCCCCATCCATAGCCATAGCTAGCTATGTCCGAGCCCGTAAAAACCAGGTCTAAAAATAGATCTAGAAGCAGCCGATCCTTAGACCTACTTAAACCAACTTAGCAAAAAATCCTAAGTAGATCCCCATTCCCATGTTGCATAGTTCAATCTAATATCTTTTTCACTTTGGCTCATTTTGGACAGCCTTCAAGGCTGTTAACTAATCCTATCCCACTAATATGGTCAAATTCCCTACATCCACCACGGTGACTCGTTGAACGGGGCTGTAAAAAATACCCGGCCTGGTAAACGTTTACATAACGAACTGGAAAATCACCATGCTATTAGTGGCTAAATCAACTATTTCGACTAGGCCATGTTCAATAGCAAACTGTTAGTCACTACCGAAAATGGCAATTTATAGTTGATATACCCACTCAAAATGACCATTTTCAATAGCTGCTATAGCTATTTTGACATAACCAGAGGGTATCATGGGATTATCCCATCGACTCCAACCAGGTTACCACATCCAGGCGATGGTTTTCGGCCGCCACGATCAGAGGATCGTGGCGACGCGTGCCGCTGCGGCAGGTATTTGTGCTGGTCACGCTGCCTCGGGTTGTGCAACCACAAGGGTTGGAAAATTTGGAGTCAACCAACTGGGGGGTCCATCATTTTTGGTGGAAATTCATGGGAAAATCTAACTATAGTCACTATCATTTGGTTGGGAAACTCGATTTGTAGCTCCCAACTGCTCCTGGTTGGTGGTTTCAACCCCTCTCAAAAATATTAGTTACTATTCCCAATATATAGAAAAATAAAAACTGTTCCAAACCACCACCAGTCTCCCATTTACTGGGGCATATGGATACCCATTGCTCCTTGACTCCCTCCGTTCACCAGATAGCCAACTGGTGAAATGTTGGAATTATGTTTTTTTGACCAAACGATATAATCCCGTCCCCCCAAATCTCAGTATACAATATTTTGGAAAACCCTGATCATTGAATTGTTATTCATGTTCCGTACTAAGCACTGAGTACTGGGGGTCTTGGGGGGACGGGATTAACATGGATTAACCATGCACCCAGCAACAAGCAGAAGACAACAAAAGTTGGGATTGGCAATGCCAACATTTCAATGTCCATTTCAGGAACCGATTGATTGGAGGTACCTACCATATATAAGGCCGAAAAATAAGGCCTAAATTTCAGGGAATATCCCCACAATTCATATGGCCAGAAATATGGTACGTAAACACGTACCTTAAATCGGATCCTGAAGATCTCCCGTTGAACATTGGGAATTCCAGTGACCACGGCGCCACTGAATTCCGCCCATGTGTTGATGCTGGTCACCAGAAAAATTCGACCACCAATGGGTGGTATTCCAACCATCAATCACTGGATTGGTTTAAGGGAAAAATTACAGGAAACCCATGGTTTTTACCATCAAATATAGGGCTTTCCTGTAATTTTTCTCATCATCCAATTCTATGAGTCAATTTCTATGGCGTTTCCATAGTTTCCATCGTCTGCGCTAAGAAATGTCCGGTGTTCAGTCCAAATTGTTGCTGCTTTCGCAAGATCTCAGGTATGTACCTAGGGAGAAGAAAGATCCAAGAAATGATTCCAGTGTTTTTTGTTCATCCATCTTAGTAGTTGGTGTGATTTGCTTCTCATCAAGCCACGTTGTTTCACTAGAAAACCTACCCCTGCTCAGATACTTTTTTTCTGGCACCAAAGGCAAAAAAAATGGTTTCATCATCCAATCCAATTCCAGCTACGCTGCAGTAAACACAGTGGTAATCTGTAATTCAAGGATGTGACTTTATTTATAAAGCTTCCGATAAAATGAGGTTCTTTCCATTGCCAATCTTTGATACCTTGATTTTGTGTCCCTAGTTGCATTATATATACATATGTATATATATATATATATGTACATATATGTATATATGTACCCATGTATACAAAATGGCAAAGTTTAGCTAGCTCACCTCATACATATATACATAATATTGATCAATATCAGACATACATGTACATATCCGCAATTACAGATTAAAGTACCAAACTTCATTCAAGCAGCCAGCCATCCTGCTGTCCCACTAGTCACCAGTCACCAAGCAACCTGAGTCCAATAGACATTTCACCACCGCCAGATTTCCATTCATCGCAGCACTGAAGAGCGCATTATGTCCATAACCTTAATCCCAGTGATATTCATGGGACATAGCGCAGGATGGGGCCCCCAGTCGAGCTCGGGTGCAGTTGCCGAAGATTTTAGTGGCGAAAAAACGATGGTTTATGGTAGATATAACTCTAATTAATGGGGTTTGTAAACCAACGTATAGCTGAGGGGCACTATCCAGTGGGATAATGGAGACTTTCAATGGATAGCAGTGGGAATTCTAAAATCTCGGTCATATGAATGACTAATCAATGGGATAACAAAGGAATATGAATGGGATAATAATGGTATACCATCTGGTTATGACTAACATAGCCATGGAAAATCCCTGAAATAAATGGAGGTTTCTAGCTGGGAAAATCATCTATAAATGGGCCATGGCTTCCATGGCTATGTTAAATAACCAGATGGTATCAATGGAGTTACCCTCCAGAAAACTCTCGGTGATTTCTGGGGTCAGGAGTCATGGATGGTACCCGGATGGTACCCGGAAATAGCTGGGAATTATATAGGAATTATATATATATATACACACACATATACATATATATATATATGGATTTTGATGCCCCAAAATATGATAATAATAGATTTCGACCCACGCCCCATTTTGTTCAAAAACCGGCTAGCATTTTATCGATGGTTGCTGTTTGGTGGTTGTTTACCCAAATGAAAAAGAACGAATCGATTCAGTTCGCCTTCCAAGGGCCTAAGGGGCTGCAAATGGGTCGGTCTGAAAATGGCGAACCCCAAAATCCAACGGTTTATCATCAATTTCCTTGTTAATATAGCCATTTGGGGGTATACCCATTTTCAGACAACCCCAAATTAAAAAGCGAAAAAAAAAACGAATTCAAACCAGCAACGATCCGTGCGATTCACGTCTGCATCAGCAGATAGCAGGCAGCCCACAATGTCCAAGTAACCCTTTCCTTAGTCGGATCAAAAATCGCCTGGAATCTCATAGATTTTCCCAGCAAACTTCCATCTGTGGCATTTGCCAAAACGCCACGTTTGAAAATATCCGATGATTGTCCCATGATTTTCTGTATCAAACTACCATTAAATGGTTGAAGAATTTGTTGTGGAGTGAATACGAAATCAAAACCATATCAAAACCAATGGTAGTTGAACATTAAATGGTTGGTTATCAGATATGAAACAGGAGAGTGAATGTTGTTTTGACACATCAATCACCACCATGGCTCAGTTTTGCTGACATCCCAATGTTGCCTGGTGTCCCGGTTTTTGTTGTTTACATGTTGACCCGTCGGTAAACTAATGTAGCTATGGAAATGACCATGTTTATAAAGTAGGAACGTAATGGGCAAATCATTTAAATGGGTTATTTTCCATAACTATGTTAGTCTACTTGAAGGTAAATCCATTTTTGTTCGTTCTTTGAACCCCATTTGGTTTGCTCAAATGCCTTTTTTTCGTTTCTGAAAAGTCCAATGCTGGTTGCTTAGATCCATATCCTGTTTAAACCCCGAGTGTCCTTTCTTCAATGCCAATCATTGCGCCTTGAATAGAATTGTTTGGTTGCGAAAGTCCGGATAGATTTGTGGTGTTTAAATCTCAATTGTCCTGCGTTAATTCACAATCAAATCCCCAATCAACAGGCATCCAAATTTCCAATTGGTTTGATATGTTTCACCATGTTTCATGGTTAGATCCTACTTCCCCATGGATACACTCCAGCATTTTCAACTCCGCACTGACCACAAGCATTGGCACCCCAATTATAAGATCCATAGATTTCATGGCTACACCATGCTAGGAATTTTCACCATGTTTCATAGTTAAACGATGATCAAAAACTCTAATAATTTCCATATGTATTCCATATTTTCTAGTTCAAGCAACATTTTTTCTTCCATTTTCTATACGATTTGATGGTTAATTATGCTTAAACCACGGTGCAACCAACATTTTTCCTCCATTCATGGTCAATTTTTGGTAGGCACAAAAAAGAATATTTTCTCCGACTGGTTCCCACCCTAACACATTATTCTAACATAGTTTCTGACATAGTTTCTGACATACCATTTGGAAGTATAGACGGCATATATATATATTCTGACATTCTTTCTGGCATCTATTCCTGCATTGTATCTGTCATTTTCCGACATTTTTTCTGGTATTCTATCTGACATACTGTGGATGGTTGCGAAATCCTGCATCACCAAACGGATGGTTTTTCAACCCCACCAAAATAATGGGTTGTAAAAACCACCGAACTTTCAACTGGTGATTCGGATTTCGCAGCCACCATCCACAATGATGTTCTGGGATTTTGTCTGGTTTTCCCCACCCCAAAGCCTTCCTTTCCAGGTCTCCCGCGGCGATGATCAACGGCGTCCGGCCATCCTCGGTGGCCTTGTCCGCTGCGGCTTGGAAGCGCAGCAGGTGCTGCACCACCGACAGGTTGCCATCATAGGCCGCAATGTACCTGGGAGAAAACATGGGAAAAACCTAGAAAAAACTTGGAAAACTTGGGATTTTATGTTTTTTTTCGGTTGGAAAAACATTGGGAAATAGGGAAACACTTGGAAAACACCGAAGAAACCTAGGCAAAATGGGTTATGTCATTGGTTTTTTTCTTGGGCATAACGTGAAAAACTGTGGTATTTTTCTTGGAAAGCGCTTGAGTAATTAATCACAAGGTGGTGGCCCATAGTTATCTGAGACAAATTGTGGAAAAGTTCGGAAAAACTCGGAAATTACCGTTATAGTCATCGCAAAATGATGCAAAAAAGGATTCTTGGTGGATAATTCCAATTCTAAATGATGATTTGACTGACGAAGGAACGGATTAAAATTTGCATTCATCATCGTCAATATAATTCAACACATCAAAGTAAGAAAATGTATTGGGAATTTGTGAGTCGACCCTTCCGAAGTGACTTGAAGGAAAAAGGGAAACATTCCCAAATGGTGACGCAACATGGGAAGCACTTGGGAAATTTTGGAATTGATTGACTTACCTGTGTTTTTCCCCAAACAGCGAGTCCACACTGAGGGGTTCTTATGGTAGGTGTAAAAAGACCGGGGTTCCATCAAGGTGCTCCATCTGGTCTGCGGCTTTTGACTGCACAGGTTCGCACAAAAGTTCCCTTGTGAGATGTCCATGTGCATTTCGACTGCGCAGGTTCGCACCAAATGTTTGGACTGTTTTCCTCGTTTCCGAGGGTGTAGTTTTACTAGCGCGCCGTGCTGGTTTTTTGAGTTATGTCCGTTTCGTAGGGCAGGTGTGGGGCATCCGGGGCATTTCTATAGAACGTCGTTTGGCAAGACAGGTACATCGGACACTTTTTCATCCCTGCGGCAAACGTGCCAATTTCTGCACGTCGCTAAAACGTTGGCAGGTGTGGGTGGGTCAAAATGATAGGTGGTTTTGGAGGTCACTTTGCGTGGCACGCGCAGTATTTGGTAAACTTTGGACGACGTTTTCAAAGGGTCGAAACTCCCAATGTGTGAAACGGTCGGCATTTTTGATTTGGGACATGATGATGAGTCCACCTGGCAGGTTTAGCACTTCGGATGCCTCGTGCTCATCTTTCGTGGCAAGCGCAGTACTTTGTAGACCTGGAAAAAAGTGGCTGAGACATAGGTAAAGCATCGGTTTTTACATGTTCAATGTTCTTTTTCCGTGGTGCGCACAATGTTTTGTGGAAATGCAACATGTGCACGCGCAACCCTCTCGTGACTTTGATTGAAACAACCATGGCTTTGGGGATTCCCCATGTCAAGAACCCCCCGGTAATCCAACCTGGTGTCCGAAAATTAGAAAATCTCCTGGTTATTGATGATGATTCTCGTTAAAACCCAAAGTTTATATCAAGGAATTCTCATTTAAAAACCCATGGGTAAAGCATAGCAATTTTATTCCTGGCAAGGTTCATGTTGCTTGGGAGGATTGTATTTTTTGGCTGGTATACCACAAGTAGTAGCATTATAGCAGCCCGAAATTAAACATAGAAAAGTTGGAAACCTTGAACATATGGAGGAAGCATTATCGAACTAACATCCTGGAAACATTGTTCGGCATCTTTGTGGCGCTTGCTATACGCAAGAATGATTTAGGTAGACGGACCGACTGGGTAGTTGAATACGAGCTATGTTTTTGCCATGGTTGGTTATCTATGAAGCTAACCAGATTTTTTTGAAGCACATAAGTTTGTTGCAAGCTCTCTGAGATTGGCTATGACACATGGGAGGTTTAACCAACAAAGATGGCGAAAGAAAACGCCCCATTGCGCTGCAATTGGTGGATTCCAGGGGATTTCATCCGCACCAAAAAAGTGGTTTCGACCAACAAAGAACAGGACATCATGGGGTCAAACCAAGGCGGCCCTGTGTTGTTGTGCAAAATCCTGCGAAATGCGCAGGCACCTGGTAGGGAGACGGCACACACTCCAACCTTGGATAATTATCTTTTCACGATGGGTTTCTGCAAGCCACAAAACCGGATAAAGCCAATGTATATATATATATGAATGTGAGGCGATATGCTCATGTATATTACTACTGGTATGTACAGGTCCTCCTGGGAGCGCAGTTTTCCCGTGATTTAAATAATATGTCCAAAGGTTTTACTTTTACACAACAATTTGGCTAGAGTGTTATAGACATGTTGCAAAATCAGATGGCATGTCCAATACACCCCATTGCAGAGACCAAATACTCTTCGAAGCGAAGCCAAAACAAAAAAACAAACCCTTTGGAATGGGGGGGCTCCAGGCAAGAGTCTCTGAATATTGTTGTTTTTTTGTTTGGATTTCTTTGTTTTTTTGGTTTTGCTGTTTTTCCTTTTTTCCTTCGTTCCAGCCTGTTGCACGGTTCGGCCTACCGGATTCGCAGGGACCATTGTCATACTCTGCTACCTAGACCCCAAGCCATCTAGGACTTGCAAAAGGTGATATTCTACTACGCGGTTCGGTCTACCGGATTCGCAAGGACCAATCGTCATACTCTGCTCACAGGACCTCAAGCCATCTAGGACTTCCAAAATTATATTATACTAACACCGAGTGCCTTATCTGGAACAACCACGTTCTACTTACATTTTTACAACAACCTTTTTTCTGAAACTGTCATACCATGGCCTTCGACTTCACAACTAGTAACTATTTGCCTACGGGCTACCATCCTCACTTGTAAAAATTCTTGCTCGATTTCTTCTGCACCTTTGCCTGCTGACTCGGTTTCTTGGCGTGGGGGTGAGGATACGCGGGATGCTCTTCATCAGTGCTATCGTGATTCTTTTTCGCCAAGTACGCAATCATGAATTTGTGCCTATTCTCTCTCATGTCGTCGAGGCTGGAGTTGTAGTTCTTGAGCCAACTGAATGTTTGCTCGCAAATACCTCTGTTGAGATGCATGTTGCTATGGTATATTCAACATTGTTAACATTTTATATGTATATATGTATGTATGTATGTATGTATGTATGAATGTATGAATATGTATGTATGTATATGTATGTACGTATATGTATGTATGTGTATGTATGTATGTATGTATGTATGCATGTATGTATGTATATGTATGTATGAATATGTATGTATGTATATGTATGTACGTATATGTATGTATGTATATGTGTGTATGTATGTATGTATGCTTGTATGTATGTATGTATGTCTATGTATGCATGTATATGTATATGTATGTATGTGTATGTATGTGTATGTATGTGTGTGTATGTATGTGTATGTATGTGTGTGTATGTGTATGTATGTGTATGCATGTGTATGTGTATGTATGTGTATGTATGTGTATGTATGTGTATGTATGTGTATGTATGTGTATGTATGTGTATGTATGTGTATGTATGTGTATGTATGTGTATGTATGTGTATGTATGT
>Ga0126342_10004206_pt1 | contig 24400 bp, 18 predicted proteins | sample Cyp1metagenome_FD_92528 | JGI IMG/M metagenome (GOLD analysis project Ga0126342, IMG submission 92528) | Coral microbial communities from Lord Howe Island, Old Settlement Bay, Australia - Cyphastrea 1 metagenome | ecosystem: Host-associated > Invertebrates > Cnidaria > Coral ...
AGTTGTGTGTGGACAAGTTGTGTGTAGACAAGTTGTGTGTGGACAAGTTGTGTGTGGACAAGTTGTGTGTAGACAAGTTGTGTGTAGACAAGTTGTGTGTAGACAAGTTGTGTGTAGACAAGTTGTGTGTGGACAAGTTGTGTGTAGACAAGTTGTGTGTGGACAAGTTGTGTGTGGACAAGTTGTGTGTAGACAAGTTGTGTGTAGACAAGTTGTGTGTGGACAAGTTGTGTGTAGACAAGTTGTGTGTGGACAAGTTGTGTTGACAAGTCGGAGCGGCGGAGACGGAGGTGCAGAACCAAAAACAAGAACCCCACACAAAGATGTGGGGAACAAAGAAGCAGGTAAGCAGAAAAGCAGGGAAAGGGGGAAAGCAGAGAAGCAAAGAAGGTGGAAAGGCAGAAAAGCAGGGAAAAACAGAAAAGCAGAAAATTCAAGAAGCAGAAAAGCAAAGAAGCAGAGAAGTAGACCAGCAAAGAAGCAGAAAAGCAGGAAAACGCAGAAAAGCAGGCCAGCAGGGAAAACGGGAGAAGCAAAGAAGCAGGGAAAAGCAGAAAAACTAAAAAGCAGAGAAGCAAATAAGCTGGGAACCAGAAATTAAAAAAACAAAATAGAAACACATATTCCCAAAAAAAACTCTTCCGGTGTAACGGTGCATATTTATATTTATATTTATTTTAACCTTTGTGTACATATGAGATCTTGTATTATATACATAGAATTACATGGACCATATATCACACACACGCACATGTATATATATATATATGTATATGTATATATGTATATATATATATATTATACAAATATATATATATATATATTATACAAATATATATATATATATATTATACAAATATTTATATATATATATATATATCTAAAGATATATAGATGAATAGATATATAGATATATAGACATATCTAGATATATCTAGATATATAGATAGACAGTATATATATATAGCATATATTACCCCCGCACCATTCACCCCAATTCTACGGCGGCGTCCTGGTGATGGTGAGATTCTCCACCCGTCGCAGCTCTGCCGGTGACAGGTTTTGCAACTCCGGCGACACCACCAGGGCCCCCTCGCCCTCGGCGCCGGCGTTGCCTTGGCCCGGTGGTGCCACGAGAAATGGGGATTTCAACGGCAAAAATGGGGATACTTGATAGGTGGTCGATGATTATGAGAGCGAAGTTGGTTTATCTAAAGTTCAAAAGTCATGTTAAACATCTAAGTCTTCGGAAGGAATTATTGATATGTATGGGTGATTTCTGATACCCATGTTAGTTTGGAAAGTCTTCATGTCAAAATTGATATCTATAACTGTTGGGCTTATGCTAGATATGTCCAATTAGCTAATGGTGTGAAACTAGACCAACACACATAGCTGGCGGGCAGTCCTTGCACAATGAGGATATGATGGGCTTTCTGAATTAGAATTGGTATCAATTATAGTCATACTGCTGGATAGACTGTGATAATAACCATTGGTTATAGCTAAGATCCCCATTCATTGAAAAACACTAACCTAAAGAAAACATGTTCAGCATTGTTCAGCCATTATCCCTACTCTTTAATCATCATTTCAGTGACACTGCGACATGTGAACGTTGTACTTAGCCCATCTTATCTTCACCCAGTATATGATGGAGAGATAATGGGGATATCACCAACAAAATATATATATATCACAATCAACCGGTTGGTTTAAGGGAAAACCTCAACCGGATTTGTTTATTCCATATGAACTTCATATTATCCAAAGATCATCCTTCTTGTAAGTTTATATATATATATATTTATATCCTGGGCCGTAGATATCCAATGAATACCGTATAAGTATCCCAGCTATCATTTGGTTTACCCTTCATCAAACATAGCAATGGTGTTCCACCATTTATGGATGGTTTTGCCATCAAAACCTTCACTCATAGCAGGTGTTCCCACATGTTCCCACGATTTTCCCACGGTTTAAACCGGGCAGGACTGGGGGTTGTCCCGGAATGGTCGTATGAACGTCAGTGGGAGACTGATTTCTCTGCGCAGGCGCAGTGTTTTATGACTCTGGTACATCTGTGGGTTAGCGTGGTCTAAGACGAATTTTTGGGAAAATCAGTCAGAAAAGTGAACCCTCTGCGGACTTCACGCGTTTCGGCCATTTCCACTGTTTCAATCTTTTTCACTTTTTTGGCGAGTCCGGATTTTATAACTTATGTAAATCCTAAATGAAACCCCTGCGTATATGTTCCATGGGGCCGGGGGATTTTATAACTATGTAAACCCTAAATGAAACCCCTAATAGAAGTATGCGTATATGTTCCATGGGGCCGGGGGATTTTATAACTATGTAAACCCTGAATGAAACCCCTAATAGAAGTATGCGTATATGTTCCATGGGGCCGGGGAATTTTATAACTTACGTAAACCCTGAATGAAACCCCTGATAGAAGTATGCGTAAGACGTCACTGTTGTTATGACAAGGAAATCCCCTGGCACTGGGAAGATGGAACCAATGGGTTGCTAACTCCGCTCTCGGGTATGGCCCTCCTCCGGGCCATACCCTCGTAGGACGAGAACGGGATTTCCAACTGCCACGTTTGACGACACCAAAGGGTACCACTGCGCCCAGGCGCCGTTCAGCGGCACGGTCGCCCGCACCGCCTCCGGCGAGACGTTCTCCGCATTCTCGTCGTCCTCCCCGGGATAGCGCCTTGGGCTACCGCGGGTGCCGTCGTCCAGGTAGGTGCGGATGCAGCTGCACCACCTGTTTTCGCTGGGGTTTCCACAAGAATTTCCACTTGAACATTTCACTATCCTTGGTGCAATGGTAATTTCAGGATCCTAAAATGGAGATACCAATAGATACCATATTTATCCATATTTCAAGTCTTATGTAATGGCCCGGGCTATGTCATTATGTCGTAGTCGTGGTTAGCCATGGATCGGTGGTTGACATTTCCTTGATGGGGTTAGCCAACATGTCAGTTTCCAGTGGGCTTATCACTCACTATAGTTTTACATAGTTTTACGGTTGGCGAGATCTTCCCACAATTGCAATAAAATTATTACACCTTAATGAAATACACCAACGAATAACATCAGAGAGGATGGGATTCTCATGATCATGCGGTTGGGAAACTCTGATTGCAGCTCCAACTGGCCCCCCATCTAATAGGGAATATGGATACACCTAGCTCCGAACCGCTCCCGTCCTCTATAAACACTGCATAGTTCATGGAGCTAAACCAAAAAGAAGAAATGCTTTTTGCAAGATGCACTTCAGAGTTATATCCACGGCTACAACATGTTGATGGAGCTGAACCATCATGGTTGCTCCACCCCAAACATGTCCGGGGGGAAAAAAAAATGTAACATATCAATGTTGTCAACCAAAAAGCGGCGGCGATCATTCACCTGCAGTATGATGGGCTGGACTGGAGCAACCCTAGAAAACGTGCCAGAACTGCGGGGAAAATACAAGGAACTAGTGGAATTTCACAGAGCCCACTTTTGCTTATGGAACGAACACCCCCTACTCTTTTGCAATGGAACACCCTGACATTCTCTTGTGGAAAAGTCATCAAATATAGATAAAATGTTGGTCAGCTGCGGCAAAATTTGAGGATGAATTGGCAAGCTACAAAAGCCAGACTTTCTATTACCTGGAAATGCATAAGACCTTTTCATTTTTTAGACATACACAAGCACACACACATATATACATATACATATACATATACATATACATATACATATATACATATACATATACATATACACATATATAATATATATACACATGTACATGCGAGAATCCATTCCACTGTCATGCTTCGTTTCTGCATGTGTATATATATATACAGGTGATCTTTTTCATAACTAAAAACCGTCCAGCGCATACAAAAAAAACAAAAACTGTTCAAATAATAATGATATTTAAATAGGGTATATAAAGAGGTGTCCATTCATATAGAGTAAAAACATGTAGTAATTATATATCATATTATATAATCTCGTCCCCCCATGCCTCCTTCCCTATATCATTTCTCCAGTCGCCAGTCGTCCAGCCGTCCAGTCCGCCCATCTCCGCCTGGTCAACGCCACACAGGGGGTGCAGCCACCGTCCGTCAAGGTGCCCAGCGTGCGCAGTTGAGCTCCTGGGTGCAGCCGGTGGCGTCAGGTGGCCAAGGCTGAGTGGGGCTTATGACTGTGTAACAACACGGGTGATGTTGAATGATGTTAATGTTGATTAATGGTTTACTTAGTTTACTTCTTGTTTTTTAGGTTTATATAAATTGCATTTGGGTGGTGATTAGGTGGTTTCTTGCTTTTCTTTCAGGTTGAAGCAACAAGAATGGGGATGTTAATGGGGATATCATATTTATCTCACACATATACATATATATATATTTGTATATATATATATATACATACAAATATATATATATATATATAACGATGTATCAGCCAGGATTTCTCATGGGGATTTAATGGGATATACCTACCGGTGTCATGAAGCTGGGAAAGCCACTTGAAATTGGAGGTTTATAGCTGGGAAAGTCATCGAACTACCAGCTGGTGGATTTTCAAGCCCAAAAATGATTACCAGAAGGTGCTGCCAGCTGGATCCCCAGCAGGTTATCCAGTTATCCAATCAAGAACTGGGTGAACTTAACTAACCTAAACCAAACGCAAAAATTATGATTCGTGGGAACATGCGTTTCACACCCATGATATCCCATGTCGTATCTTCATGATATCATCATTTTGGTGTTAAAACCCCCAACAGCTTGTTACTGAAAGGTAGGGGCGATGACCGCCATCGGCCGCACAGGTTTCCAGCCCCAAAACATGGCCAAGACTCTCATGGCATGCGTGATGCTGTGTGGCTCGAAGGCGGCCAAGCGTGCGGCCAAAGAATCCTCGGCCAATTTCCAAAAAAAGGGGAACCCTACGACCCCAACCAACAGATCACTGCCCTTAATTCAGAATGGCTATTTATTGCAATCTGATGACTTGTATGGATGATTCAGTTTTCCATCATGGATGCTTGTTTTTTTGCGTCAACATGCTCTAGAGAATATGGATTTACACATGCCATTTCCCGTCCTAGAAAGGAATAAACAAATAGAATAGATTGGAATAGAACGTTTCACTTCACACAAAAAATAGTGAGTAACTTAACCAAGACTACTCCAAGAGCAAGAACGTGCAAATTCTCATGCATTATCTGGAGGCCATACGCCTGATCATTTAGAAACTGCGAACATCATCTTCCAATGCCATGGGCCATGCACCGGGCAGCTCCGTGGTGCGTGAGAATCTCCCGAACTGTGATGCATCTTGGCCATGCCCTGGCTATATCATGTCAGTTGTTTCAACCAATTACCCATCATATATTGTTGAAAGTGTTGGCATAGCAAAACCATGAAGGACGACTGAGTCACTAGCATGAACATCATGAACGCTTCGCATCTCCAGCATTCGGCTGAGACTCAGCTAAGAGCTTCTTGAAGTTCACAGTTTTGCCTGGCGACGCGTTCTCGGAGACATCAATGCTGCCCCACGCGCCGTTTCTAGGTCCATGTAGTTATACCCCAATGCCCAGATTCAAATCATTCGTCTGAAATATGTGCATTCAATTTTACCATCTAGGTGATTTAACTTAGCGAAGAAAAAACATGTTAAAATAGTACGTAATTACATCAAAAACGATTTGCAATTTTCTATACCCAGCAGCTATGTTTCATTCCCAACGAGTATTACCCGGTTCCCTTTTGTTCCTGGCTCCCAAGTTGCCTTCCTTCTCTCCCAGCAAAATGCTGATGAACTCACAGGTCCTGCGAATCGGATTTCATGGGATGATGGTTTTTTTTGATGTTTTTCCGGCCTGTTTTTGACTGGTCCCAGGCCGTTGCCTGGTGAGAAACCAAGCCGTTAAAAACTGAAGCCATCTCATCCACACGTGGTTTCCCACATGATGGTTCAAGACCTATATAATTCACGGCTCAATCATAGCGTCCCATACATTTTTGACTGGCTGGTGGTATAAGTACCCCTCTGAAAAATATTTCCAATATATGGAAAAATAAAAATGATCCAAACCACCAACCAGTAAAAAAATGATGACAAACACCTCTGCAAACGATGTAACAACCAAACAACCATCAGCCATCATGTCTTGATACTTCACCAGCGTTTGTTTTTCAAATTTTACAGGTCTTTGTTAAATATATGACAGGGCTTTGGTCACTGCTCACTCTCCTGGTGAGTAGATGGCACAAAGCAACACCTTAGTGATTACCAAACTACCATAAACTACCCATCTAACAACTATCAAAGTTGCTTAAAACTTAAAACATTGAAATACCATAAAACCCAACTTGCCCGGGTGTCTGCTGAACTGTTTTTAACAACCACTTGACGAGGTTGCACCCAACACCCCAAATAGAAGGGGTACAGTAAATTTGGATAATTTCAGAGTCAAATTCACACATTTTCTCAATGGATCATGGTAGCCCCAATATATTGAACAGCGTCACCGCCGACCTAATCATCAGCCAACCTCCATCAACAAGTTTCCATAGTTTTTAGTGGTCAAAAACATATCACGATATAAAGTTGTCCATTTCTCTATAAAAATGTGCTTTTGAACATTGCAAACATGGTTCAAGTCCAATTTTTCCCATAATGTTTTCTGCCTTTTTGTCTTCGGAAGACCAAGCCTTTCTTCGCCACACAAGCTAGTGCCCCATACTTAAGTTTGCTTATCACTCCAATAAATAGTGTTTGTGGTAGATATATCTATAGTGTATAGTTAATAGTGGTTACAAACTGACTTCCTGTGGATGGTCGCAAAATCCTGCACCATAAGGAAAAGACTGAGTCATCATGGGATTTTTGGGATATGTTTACCATCAGCCAACTGGTTTTCTTCGGATTTCCATTACACTGGTTGGTTAAGAACGGGATTCACAGTTTTTGGATGATAATCATTGATAATCCCCAAGATATAATGGGATAATCATTGATAATCCCCAGTTGATAATCATTGATAATACCCTGTTGGTTGATATTCCCCATTGGGTAGTTGAATAATCCCCAGGAAACATCAATATATGATCATCAATAATCATCAATAATCGTTTCTGGATGATAATCATTGATGATAATCAAGATACGTGGTAGTCGGGTAGTTGAATAATCCCCAGTAATGTCATCTGATAATCATTGATAATCCCCAGTTGGTTGATATTCCCCAATTGGGTAGTTGAATAGTCCCCAGGAATCATCAATATATGATCATCAATATTAAACAAAAAAAGTAGAATTTGAGGAACCCTGGGCCTCAAGCTTTCGGATTCTTAACCAACTCTTGGGTTGTAGTTGAATAATCCCGCACAGTTATGGCCATTTATTAATTATAACTGATTATAAGTGGGATTATACATTTTATACATGGGGTTATAAGTAATTACTTATAACTGGTACAGGGCCATAACTGCAGTAATCATAATCATCATCCAAAACCATGTCGATAGCTCCTCACCACCCCCGGTGGCGGACGTCGCAGCTGCCGTAGCTGTCGCAGGTCGCTGACCGTGACGCCGGCCGCGGCGCGGTGCAAGGCTTGGCGGCAGCGTTTGAGCTCGGCCTGGCGGCTCTTAAAACGGTGCTTTCATGGTGATTTTATGGTGCTTTCATGGTGATTTAATCGGAATTAATGGGAATTCATGGGATCCAATGGGAATTAATGGTGGTTTAAAGGGGAAATCATAGGCAAGGATTCAGTGGTGGTTTCATGTGATTTTATGGTGATTTAAAGAGGACAAAAATGAAACATAAGTGGTATGTGCATATGTATGAGAATATATATATATATGGGAAATCCATGAATTTTATGGGAAATGAATGAAGAACTCATGGGACCATTTGCGCCATTGAATGAGGAAATATGAGGAAATAAATTGAATTCGTGGCAATATTCATGGGATAAGTTCAAAAATGTCATATATTTTAATCATGGTTCTCTCAAAATGTCTCCCAAAATGTCTCCAAACAGTTCATTAACATGAATTGTTTATCAAATCTCCGGGCCCTGCCTGTATCTCGCTACCCGGCCGCGGAAGCCTCGCCGGCGCCACGCTGTTGCCGTGACCTTGTTGCGCCATTGATCCCCATCTGGGCAAGCTGGGAGGCGACATCCCCAATAAATGGAGGTGTTTGGTCTCATTCTATCTCCATCTTGTTGTAAACCTACTTTTATATTGCGTTGGACCTAGTTGGGCTTAAAAGCCTGTTCCAAAGCATTTACTTACCCTACAAAATAACAACCCAAGCTGCTTTTTTCCTGGAATGTTGCAATTATATGTGTACAAGGAGGGTCCTTTTAAACATATACAATGATAATCAGGGATGTAAAAATAATGTCCCTGTTGCTAGGCTCTAGATCACCAAGACGTGTAACGTGGCAATAATAAATCCCACTTGGGTGCGATTCAGAATCACCCCCAAGCACATGCAAGCACTAACATAAGCTGTGGTCAATGACTGGTTTTACCACATACAACAAACAATTAAAACATACCAGAAACAACTTCATTCCCCAGGCCCCCACCCCCAAAAAAAATATAAAGAGCATTGAAAAGCACAGGTGTTTTGAAAACATGATACTCTCAAGAGATCCTGGCAGCAAGGCCGAGCTGCTTTGCTGTGCCGGCGCTTCTGCCATCTTCCGCGCCAGCCTTTCGTGCGCCAGCGCCGCCACGCCGGGGTTTGCTGCAGACAGCAGCACCGGCGGAGGCGGCGACGGGGGGGACGGCACCGGCGGCGACGGCACAGTGTCCACGAGGGGCATTAGCAACGTGGAAGAATCGCCTTGGGAAGCGAAGATGCGCCCAAATCAACACACCATAAAACCAGCAGCAGAAACATGATCCTGGGGTGCCGCGAGTCATGACTAAAATCAACTACTCCAACAAATTCGTAGCTGTGCTATATTCCTCCATTAGATTCGTCCAAAAATCATGCATCAACAAGTCGGCTGGGTTCCCAGATTGCTATTCCTGTTCCATAGCCATGTTTGGTTGACCCATTGCCCATTGTCAGTTGTACTAAGTGGTGCCCGCCCCCAGTTGTTCTAAACTGCTTCATAAAGGCATCCAACTATGGGTATTTCTTGGTATGTACAGCGTTTTTACTAATTCCAATTGACTAGGCAGATTCTGACTGGCATCACTTTGCATGGGGCAACAGTTAACAACCATGAATAAACACCAACATTTCTCAGTTGAGTGTTCCTAGAATTGGGTCAGCGATCTAAACCACCTATCAGTTAGATGACAACTTGGGGAGCCCTCGTTTCAGGAAACCTCACCCTTGATATCACCCTACATTTTTTGGGGGTCACCTTTGGGACTTTTAGTTCATGTACTAGTATCGCAGTATATTCAGTATATCAATATTATATCATATTATTATTACCCCACCATTTTGTGTTGGTTAATAATATAATGTTAATAACAATCAAAAAATCACTTCTAGGGTTGATTGAATCCCATCGAAATTCCATTTGTTGCTGGTTAAATCCAGCAAAAATCCCCTCATATCCCCATTAATCCCATTGAATCTCATTAAATCCCATTAAATCCTATTAAATCACCATTAAACACCATAAAATCATCATGAAATCACCGTTCTAAATCCAATCATAATGGTGAAATCCTGTTGTGTCGCCTGGCAATTCCTCTTCCACTTGGCTCATGGGCGTCGTGGCAGTGACTTCGCCTGGGACCACATGAAATCACATGAAATGTCCTCGTAAAAGTATGAAATATGCATACTATATGCATATGGTACATATGGACGGTTTCCTAAAATGGAGGTACGACCTCTAGTTCTCATCCATTTTACTGGGGTTTTCCATGAAATAAACCATCCAGCTATTGGGGTACCCGACCCCCACTTATGGAACCCCCCAAATGTATACCTGCAAATATTATAATGTTGCCCAAATGATCTGCCAACTCCTTCTTGCAGGGTCAAAGAGTTGCTGCATGATGCTGCATGTTGATGTTGTTCGGGTTACAGCCACACCTTTTTTTCGTCGACACATGCTGAAACTTCAGATGGAAATAAGAAAACAGGTCAATTTTCCAGGGCAAATCTACAAATGGTGGGGCCACATCTATAAAATCTATATTGGCTGGTAGGGTGGTGTGTATTACATGTAATTCAAAACAAAAAATATGAAAAAAAAATAGAACCAAATCTGCATATCGGATTATGTTGGTATTATATGACTGATGTATGACTGATCGCTCAAGTCACACATGCTACCATGACCAGCAGGTTCGACCACACAGGCCACATGATCATCTCACCAAACCAGTGGAAATGACTGTGGAAACATGGACATGCGATGGGTAATTTAATGGGTGATGGGAAGGGGGTCCCACACCTGTTCTTTTCTCATTCTTGTTTTTTTTTTAAACTTTGGTTACTGAGGGATTGTCGTGAATATGTCTCCGCTGACGGCCAGAGAACCTTCATGCTAACCGACATCACCAACCCTTGGCATCGTTGTGTTGATGAACTCTACATTTTTGTGGGTTAAATCCACATTTTTAGCTGGTTAAATCATGTTAAATCCAAAACTTTAGCTGGTTAAATCATGTTAAATCCGAATGTTTAGCTGGTTAACTCATGTTAAATCCAAATGTTTAGCTGGTTAAATCATGCTAAATCCAATTTTGTAGCTGGTTAAATCATGCTAAATCCGAAGTGTCAGCTGGTAAAATAATATTAAATCCGATTTTTAGCTGGTTAAATCATAATAAATCCGAATTGTTAGCTGGCTAAATCATGTTAAATCCGAATTTTTAGCTGGTTAAATCATGTTAAATCCACATTTTCAGCTGGTTAAATAATGTTAAATCCAGAAGTTTAGCTGGTTACATAATGTTAAATCCGAATTTTTAGCTGGTTAAATCATGTTTAATCCAAGTTTTTAGCTGGTTAAATCAAGTTAAATCCCAATTTTTAGCTGGTTAAACCATGTTCAATCCAAAATTTTGGCTGGTTAAATCATGTTAAATCCAACATTTTCGCTGGTAAATCATGTTAAATCCGCATGTTTTTCTGGTTAAATCATCTTAAATCAACATGTTTAGCTGGCTAAATCATATTAAATCCGAATTTTTAGCTAGTTAAATCATGTTAAATCCGAATTTTTAGAAAGTTAGATGTTAAATCCATTTTTTTTAGCTGGTTAAATCATTGTAAATATCCATTTTTTTAGCTGGTTAAATCATTGTAAATATCATTTTTTTTAGCTGGTTAAATCATTTTAAATCATTTTTTTTAGCTGGTTAAATCATGTTAAATCCATTTAAATCCGAATTATTGGCTGGTTAAATCATGTTGAATCTGCATTTTTAATGGGTAGCACCACACCACGGCATCAATTCCCTGCCGAAGCGCTGAGCGCGATCAACTCCTGCACGCGGGGCTCGGCGCACGGCGGTGGCGGGGAGGGCCAGCGCTTCAGGGCGTCGGCTAAGCCTTGGCCAAGGCTCGGTCAAAGATGAGAAAAAATCAGGGGAATCTGGTGATTGAACGGTAATTTGCTGGCGATTTAGTGGAATTTAATGATGATTTTATGTGGATCTTACTGGGATTTAATGAAAAATTAATGGGACTTAGTGGGATTTAATGGGACTTGTTGGGGTCTGTTGGATTGTTGAAGATAAAATAGTGTTTGATGGTGGTATCATTCATATTAATTGCATATTAAAGGCTTATGAAAGACTTATGGAGGGGCTTTTTGCCTCAGGGGGAGGCAAAATGAATAAGTCCAATGTTAAGCAATGGTTTCAAATGGGGTATTTAATATTAGGGGTATTGGCTTACTAAAACATAACATAAATGAACATAGTAAACATATGTAAACATAAAGTAACAATGTGCAACAATGCTACTAGCCAAAAAACAAGCACATGTGATATTATGTTTTACTAGTGTCTAAACGTGAAGAAATCATTGCCTTTACTATGGAAAGGGCAAGAAACATGGGTTCAAAATTGTGGTTTACCCCATCAGGAATGTGGGATTTAATTACTCGGTGGTGCAGTTGGAATTATTCAAAGTCATAGCCATGGTGAAATCACTCGATAGGTTGGGATATACAATAATCATGAAACAAGTACCGTCGACCCACTTATTAAGTGGAACTTCACCCCAGTACCGTGGTCCATTGTACCCAATGGTTCTTCATGGTCGCACTAGGATCATCTGCATGAAGTATGCTTTAAAGGGGAAAACTTTGGCATCCAGCCGTAGCTTCTGAGATTCTGAGGCTACAGTGATTTTGAAGGCTAAGCTTGGGTAACTCACCAAGAATTTGGCAGTATACATTACATCCATAATATTCTTTATATATTTTTAGATAACTATATGTATATATACTATGTATATATATATATATAAATATGTATGTATGTAAATATTTGAAACTAGTAACTATGTGTATATATATATATGCACTATATATATATATATTTATTTATTTACATGCATACCCCTTATATCCCATCAAACATACCCCGTCTATCCCATTTAGATCTGCCTTTTTTGAGACGTCCCAGATGGTCCCAGCCACGGGGTGTCGCTTGCAAGGCTTGCACCGTCTCCCTTCTCAGCTGGTCCTGGCAGGCGAACTGTTGGCTTTGCGTGTAATGGTATGTGTATATATATATATATTATATTTTTATGTATATATATATAGAATTATACATCTGTAGTTGACAAGCCCACTTAACTTATGTATTATATATATATATATTACAAAAGAAAAACTGAAGTTGGCTGGACTTATAAGCCAACAAACTTATGAATGGGGGCACCAGCTTATCATGGCCTTTGATAGTTTTTTGATGGTTCTTGTAGCCAACCATAGCTTTTGACCACTAAACATCGGCTACACCTTTGGCTGACAAACCAAGTTGGCAAGCAAGGAACCATACGTCGGATTGGAGAAAATAACCGGCCTCTTAAGCCGGACTCAACTTTCACATTCACTGGTCACACAAGGCAGCACATATCTTGATGCAGTGACAACTATGTGGCTTTACAGAGTTGATCCTGCCACAAATCCTGCCACAATTTCTTCCCACCCCCACACCCAAGGCACGGTATCTCTGCACAGTAACAGTTAAAAAGCAAGGCATTATATAGTTGATCAGGCCCCGCTTGGATTCCGATATGTATCATCCCTCCTAAATTGACGCTTTAAGACTTAACCTGGTTCATCTTGTTTACCAATGGCCCATGCCCGTTTAACTATCCCATTGTTCCTCCATCCACCTGACATCTACCACCACAAAGATTGACCAAACAAATCCATGGGGGAACAACCCAAAGCTAACCATATTCTTGGAGTTACAGTAGCTCATCTTCAATAGTCGTCAACACATTGGCTTTGAGCTGCTGAGTCCAAACACTACGCTTTTCAAATAGCCAACACCCTTCTCCACAACTGGCCACTGGCCAGGTCTACAGTACATGCGTTCAATTTTCTGTAGGGCCCTAAGAGCCTCTGGTAACCAAACATGGCGACGGATAATCCTGGAACTAAATCGTGGCTTGATGTGAAACTCCTTGAACTAAATGGGGGTTAAGATATTCAACGGGAAAATCCCAAAGAAAACCATGCCTTCTATACGATCTATACCTTCAGAAGGATCCCAGCCGTGGCCGCCTGTCGCTGCGCGATCTGTTTCTCACTCTTGGCCAACTCGGAGGCCGCCAGCTGCTTCGCCTCTTTCAAGGCGCGCAGCTGTCGCGCCAGCGAGTCTTCCTGGGAACCGGGGAGGGCCGTTTTTTCTTTTTCTGGGGATGTTGTAATACGTTGAATGTGCTGGAAGATGTTGGAAGATATTGTAAACCCACATGTAGTCCCCAGATCATCAAGTATCTGCCAAAAATATTCAGCGAAATATGATGTCAACAACGTTGGTTGATGAAAAACCGGAGGTGCCGTCCCCCAATAGTGAGGTCATCTGCTACTATGGTACCTCAGCAATGATCAACAACCTAGGGTGTTTTTCATGAAAATCCTTTGAGTCAAATTATGATGGTAAATCCATGTCAGTCATATTTCCATTGTAGTATCCCATTGTATCTAAATTTGATTGAACTGCATCTATTGGCTGCGGCCATTCCAGGCCATTCCGGGATGAATCCGGCGATGATTTGCAATTTTCGATATATCTGCCACAATCCCATTGGGACAACACCTGGTAGTATATATGATTATATACGCTTATGCCCCCCAAAAAGTAGGATAGTTGTTTGGATACTATCCAACATTACGAACTATTGGATACAACACCTGGGTAATATTATTCAAGGCCGTTTGGGGATGGTTCCAAACGGTTCACCATGTTTCCGCTCGGGAAACAATGTGAGGTCACGATAATTCAACCAAATGAATGGATGTTCATTGAACTCACTTTTTCCATAGATATTTAATGGTATTAATATTTACTATTACAACCTGTTACATATTACTAGACAGTATGGATATACAATGATATACATAAATCATCATTCATCCTATCTCCACAAAGTGCATTTCTATCGAACATTCACCTCGTTGCAGTCTGCCCCGCCCCTCCCAAGTCGCTGAGCGCTCGATGGATTGAAACAACTGGCCCCCTGATCCAGCGGGAACTTCACCGTAGAAATGCTGATTTATAATGAGATTTGATTTGATGTGATTGTATCTATATAGTTGTCATAGTAGGATGAGATATTTTTAGGGCAATTTTATAGAGATCAAATATATGTGCCTGTGTAATTACGGGTAAACCTTAAGCACATCTAACTACAATATACTGTATTGAGGGGAAACATAGTTGGAAAAATGCGACCATGACTGTGGAAGGGTTGCCCAAAGATGTTCACATAACATAGATGACTCCACAAATCGCCAGCTGGTTTGCCTTTCTGATTGCGGGAAGCCTTTTTGGATAACCTTCCAAATGCTGAAGGGCGACCGAAACCGAGCTGTTTTTCGCGCGTTGCTTCTCTACATGTGTGTCCAAAACATGCAGGTTTTTGGATGCAATGCGTTGCAATGTATTCTATAGTTTAAGCATATTATGGAATTATAATACGCATATAACCGCATATATATATATATATATTTATTATATATATATTATATATATATATATATTTTTTGGTGTTGCTGTATTTCGCCATACTCTTCCATTGCGTAAACAAAACAATAAAGTATTCCTTTGGAACCGCCATACTACTTGTTCCAATCCAACAACCCAGGAATTGGAGTGGCTTCTCCTGTTGGGTATATGCCCGAATTTGTTTCAAATTTTTTCTTACTTCTCCAGCAAATCTAGAGTCCAAAAACGACAATATTTGTTTTGATATCCACTTGGCTAATATCCTCTGCCCATTGGGATCCGGGGGTTTCCCAAAATGGGGGTACCCCCATCATTTGGTCCCTGCTCACCTGAGCTATTAGTCACCAGCACTCGGGTCAGCTGCCGCGGCGACTTCGCCCGCGGCGACGCCGGCGCCGGCGCGGAGGCCGGCAGCCGTGTGCACGGCAGCGCTGCCGGTGCAGCGCCCAAGGGGAGCACCGGCGCAGGGGGGCCACGGGGTGTGAGAACCGTGCCTTGATTGGACCATGGGAAATTGGTGATCTCGTCGTAAAAAATGATGGATTATGAGATTTAGCCCAGAAAAATGTGGATTTATATAGTTAATTTGTGATAAGTTGGGCTCATTATGCCTTAGATGGGTGCACAACCCAACTTTTAACGGGGGAAGGGCCACATTGCAACAAAGTGGCGGAAGTTAGATACCCCATGATGTCCCTGAAGTTGCAGAATTATGGACATGAACAATGTCAAGAGATGGCGAATCCTTGGAACGTTGGGATTTTACAAATTGACAAGGGTATAGCACCAGAAAAATGAGCAGATGCGGGTAGTGTTCGTCAATTTTTCATCAATCGTCTAATTGTTAAGCAATTATTCACATTGATACATATTTAAGGAGAACAAAAAGCGATTAACATTCAGAAAAACCCAGCACCAACAAAGCCCGGAAACACCGAAACAATCTCCAAGGAGCCATGGGGCGTCACTGTCACCGCCGCCCGGGCCGCCCTCGACACGGAGGAGATGTAGGGCCCAACCGCCAGCGGCGGCGGTGACACAGCTTGTGCCAGTTGAATGGCACCGCGTGGCAGCGAACGCTGCCTGGGTTCCCAGTCAACTTGGAAGAAGCATTGGTTACCCTCTGGTTATTTGACATGTATATATATATACAGTTGCAGTACAGCAATGGAAGCTAGGCTATGGCCCGTTTATATAGATGATAAGAATGATGATTTACCTACAGTTAAAAAACGGTGATTTTCCATAGCCACGTTAAATTGCCCGTGGGATCCAGAGGGCACTTGGAGTTTGTATTGAAATGAGGGTCATGACTCCATGACAGTAAGAATGATAATGGTGGAAAAAATGGCAAGAGTACAAACAAACATTATATATATACATCATAATATATCAGAATCACAATCATAACATCATGAGATGTCATGAATTTTCATTTCGATTAAAAACATGATGATGATACTTTTTCCCGGCAGCGCCAGGTGACGTCGCCACAGGCACTGTCACCAGCGATCTGCTCGGGGACAGGGTCCGATAGCCCTCAGGGCTGTTGCTCCGCTGCAGCAGCAGCCGCGGGCTGCTGGGCCGCGCTGCTGAGCCCACGGGGACCGCGTGGATCGCAGGGGCCATGGCCAAGGGATGCATGGCGATGAGTCGTGGTGACTGTTACCACGACTGGAAGTGCTGGGATGATATGGGAAGATTAGAGGCTGGTTTGGTGTTGTAACAGTGGTGTTTAGTCTCAGGGTCTTAGTCTAAACCCAGCTGCCACATAATTATGCGATACCAAGCGTTCATTTCCAGGATCAGGCAAGTGGGGTTGTGGGCGGAAGGAATTGCCCAGGCGGAAGGAATTGCCCAGGTGGAACCCCAGTCACAAGAATCACACGTGGCCCACAATGGGCACGCCTAGGTTCAGATTCGCCAAGATAAATTATCTCACTTAAGTCACTAAATTCGTAGCAGGGTTAATGCAAGGTCGTTCAAGGTTTCCTGGAGCATCTGACATGCTTCTGTGCCATGATCACTCCCCCATGAGATTGTGTCCCAGGCTTGTCGGCAGGGGAAGCCCCACATCTGGTGCTTGTGGCATTACGCTGGCTTTCGATGCAGCCAAATGTCTGTGGGCGATGCACCGCGAAGAATATGCCCAGGCCCGAAGAACATGATCCAAATACGGAATTGCACGGGGATGCTTGACTGGTGGCTGGTTGATCCATGCATTCCAATATTTGATTGTCAAATAGGTTGAGATCATGAGCCCGGGGATTGAAAAAGAACCGTTCAAAAACATCAGCTAGGAGGATGTTAGTGCCAAGTGGTCACTGGTTAAGAACCACTGTTGTAACATGTTGTAATCCAAGGGTTGGAAACTTAGACAAGCAAGGGTCATGAACCCGATCCTGATCCCCATTGAATGCTTACCCAAAATGTCCCAACAGTCTTCACAAGAAAAGTGGTTAAGCAGGGGATAGTGAAGAGACATGGACATCAAACAATGACCCCTTAAGTTGTCTAGACTCTAGGAAAAATTAACATGCCACCACCGCCTTTTGAATAATTAAACCTGTCGGCCTGTGGGCATTCCTGTCCCCCCAAAAAAGCAATGATCATCAATGATCTCATGTCAAGGGCTCAACTCAAATTCCCCCCCGGGGCATACATTCCCCGTATAGCAGCTTCCATGGTTGGCCAAGGATGGGATTCGGATCATCGATCCCCAGCCCAGCTTAGCCACCACCGTTGTGGGCGCTGCTTCACTGTTTCTCCCTGTGCCATCCATCGTTGCCCGTTGGATCAAGGATTGACACGACAATCACTGGGGATAGGTCAGCTAGGTTACCCTAAGGTTGCAAGTAGCATACGTCAGGGCATAGTCTCGTCTTTTTTTACAAACGAACGTTTTTTATTTCCAAAACGTGCTGGAAATCTTGGTTGGTACCTGAAATTTAAGTAGCACTGGAATCACCAGGTCATGTTTCTTCCAAAGACTTGTAATGCCATCCATGGATGTGTCTGAAGTGGAATATGTACCATCAGTTTTTGACCATTTGAACTGAGAAGATGTGTGAAAATATGACAAACCATCAAATTGGGCGGTTTTGCCTTAGATGTTCATGCAAGCCCACATCTCAAATTCCAACATCTCAGCTCCTCCATCTGTTTGGCAACTTCAAATGAAACGCAACCCCATGGTCCAAAATGCCATGGAAATTCTCAGAACACGCTCACCAAAAACTCATTCCACCTCAAGGTGTGAAGCCTGCTTGGCCAGGCCCCTCGCTCGATCCATCCACTTGCTGTCATCTGGGGAAAACTGTGGATCAGGCTTTGCAAACTGTTCGGCAAGGTCACTCCCTTCAGACTCTGGCAAATTCCACCAAGGGTCAAGCTTTGGGGATGGATTGGGAAGGTCACTCCGGCTCAAGCTGTTGGCTGTTGGTCCCAAACACAGCCAATAGTCAAACTCAACAAGCTGTCCGGCAAGCTTACTCTTTCTAGGCTCTGGCCGAAACAGAATCCCAAAGTCAAGCTCGTCAGATTGCTGGGAAAAATCATTCCTTCCAGGCTCTGACTGAAATCACGTCCGAATGTCAATCTTTGCAAACAGCTTGGAAGGGATACCCGTTCTAGGCTCTGGTTAAAATCATCACCAAAGGCCAAGCTTCGCAGGCTGCTTGGCAAGGTCACTCTTTTGAGGCTTCTGTTGAAATGACAGCCAAACGCCAAGTTTTGCAATTTTTTTGGAAGATCAACCTGCTCCAAACTCTGGTTGAAATTGTATCCGAACGTCAAGCTTTGCAAACCGTCGGACGAGGTCACTCGGTCAAGGCTCTCGCCCAAGAAATTATCCACAGTCAAACTTTTGCAGACTGCTTAGAAGGTTCACTGTTCCAAAACATTGGTGCAAAGCATGGCCGAAAGTCAAACTTTGCACACTGGCTGGCAAGGTCACTTGTTCCAAGCTCTGGTTGAAACACGCGCCAAAGGTCAATGTTTGCAAACTGCTTGGCAAGGTCACTTGTTCCAGGCTTCTGTTGAAATCATTGCCAAAGGTCAACGTTTGCAAACTGCTTGGCAAAGTGAATCTTTCTAATCTGAGGTTATCATCATTATGCAATGTCAAACTGAATATTTTTTGTTGCAGATTGCGCAAACTTTGCGCACGTTCGATCACTGTCACCCTCCCAAGATAAACAGCAATGCATCCGTCAAATCTGTTTGGACGCAAACGCATGAGACTATGATTGCCTTTCCAGCGATAACTTGATCCTGCAAACTTTGGTTGAGCGCCAGCGACGAAGCTGGGTGTTGTAGCCGCAGTTACCTGATGTCTCCACATAGCCATCGGCACCGGTGGACATGGTTGGCCGAACTGATCCGAACTGATCCGACTGATCCGACTGATCCAATACATCCCACCAGTGGTTTGCGGGTTTCCGGTGGGAGGGTAGCGTTTCAATGCATTTCATACATATGGGAAAGAGATTACTGAATGGTGAGGCCAGGCCATCGTGTTGCAACAGCATCCTGGAAAAAATGGAAGGACATATCATTTCTAGGCTGAGTTCCGGCATGTTCCGTGTTAGATTTCGCGATTTCAAGATGGTTCACTCTACTATTGGCCCAAAATCTAGTTGGGGAATCCAATCTGATGGAAAGGGGCGGTTCTGGTTAAAATGGGAAGTTAAAAGAAAACTCTCATGAAGGTTCAGCAATTATTGCAGCCCAGCACGGAGCAGTTCACCAATGTAAAGTCAAGTCACATGGACAAACATCACATCACATCAACCTTTCTGGCGGTTATTTGAGCCCGGACTCAGCAGCATCAAATGCTGTACAAAGTCATGATCTTCAACCTGACTTGGATAGTAAACAAAGCAACACAGGTGCGCATGTCATATGAGACGACAGAGGTACGGATCGCCCAAAGAGTGGTTGAACACCAAGAAAAAACATCAGTCGATTTGCCTGATAAAAAAACTCAGTTACCAACATTGTTGAATATTAACCTCTCCATGTATTTGTGGTTGATGCCGTTTTTGCCTATTACATCCTATCACAGGGTGCTGTGGCATAGTTCGCTGGAGTTAGCTAAGTTGGTTTAGTTCACTCAAACAACTCGGGTTTATCTATCACTGTATACTAATCGGGTTTTAAGTCAACTTATAACTATGGGGCACCAACCACGTTTCATTGGCTACTTAAACCGCAACTTTCCAATTGCTACTATACCAGTAGTGCCATTGGCGGAAGTTTCAGAATAGGAAACCTAGAGGAGAGCTTGGTCGTTGTGATCACGGATGGCAGAGCGAATCCACTGATGGACTGCAAGGTGGTTGGAGTTGTGTTTTTTGGAGTGGTTGGTTGCAATGGTTGCAGTGGTCACCTCACCTGGTCGGTCGCCTCACCCACAACTGCTGGATGTAGCGTGGTGTAGTGCAGCGGTAGCTGTAGTTGTAATGTAGTGGAGTTGTAGTTGTGGTGTAGTGTAGTTACAGTTGAATTGTGGTGGTGCAATGGGTGTAGTGTAATGTAATGTAGGGTAGTGTAGTGTAGTGTAGTGCAGCGTAGTGTAGTGTAGTGTAGTGTAGCGTAGTGTAGTGTTATGTAGATGTAGATGTAGTTGTAGTTGTAGGTGGAGTGGAATGGAATGGAGTGGAGCGGAGCGGAGCGGAGCGGTGTGGAGTGGCGTGGAGTGGAGTGGAGTTGAGTGGAGTGTGGTGTAGTGCAGTGTAACGTCGCGTATTGTAGTGTAGTGTGCAATAGTTGTAGTTGTAGTTGTAGTTGTAGTTGTAGTTGTAGCGTAGTATAGTGTAATTGAGTGTAGTGCAGTGTAGTGTAGTGAAGTGGAATGTAGTGTAGTGTAGTGTAGTGTAATGTAACTGGTGTAGTGTAGTGTAATGTAATTGGTGTAGTGTAGTGTAATGTAGTGTAGTTATAGTTGTAGTTGTAGATGTAGTTGTAGCATAGAGGAGTGTAGTGTAGTGTAGTGGTGGTGGTAGTTGAAGCTGCCACAAATCCTTCACGTTTTGCTCACTTTGTGCAGAATCCCTTGCGCCTGCCACGCTCCGAACGTCCAAAAGTGCTCCGAAACCCCGCAGTTTTTTCCACTTTTGACTTCGAAATGTGCTTCAGGCCACAACGACGTACACTTTTTCGACATCTCAACTTCCAAAGGTGGTCCGAACATGGTGTGATGTTTTGATTGTTTTGTACATTTTGACTTCGAAATGTGCTTCGCACCACAACCGCTTGCATTTGTTCATCTCTCATCTGACGACATGGCTCCGCACCCGCCGCTTTAGCGAGCCTACTTTTCGACTCTCCGGAGCCACAAATGATTGGAAAAACAAAAGTTTTTCGCGACTTTCCTACCTTTTCGCGGGCGCACCTGCATCTTCTTTCTTCTCACTCTTTCTCTTCTCTGATCTTCTCTCTTCGGCTCTTCTCCTCTCTGACTCTTCCCACCTCTGCTTTTCCATCTGTCCATGTTGTCGGAAGGTTGACTTCTAAACTTCCTTCGGCTAGTGTCTACCCCATTACACGAGTGGCTTCCAAACATGTTCTGGGAAGGTGTTTGAATCCTCCAAACTTATCTAAATCACCTTTTCAGGAAATGTTTGGAAGTCAAAGGACATATCCACCTAAGGTCTCTCAACAAAGTCTGCGGTCCCAGCGCAGCTTCCCACATTTCTGTCTCACAGTTTCAATGCTTCTGCTTCATCGAAGCCTCGGATGTTGAAAATTTACGCCGGGGGGTCGAAGTGGCATCCCATGGTATCCCATATCATGCACGTACTGGTATTTGGGATATTTACTTAATTCAAATGAAGTCTACCTAGACTTGGGAATCATTGGTGATACTGGCTTCAGCACCTGCTATAGGAGGGGGCGCGCGCATCCAAGTGACACCTTTTCATGACGGATGCACCAGGTCAAATATGTCCATCGACGCTTCCGCTCATAGTATCATAGTTTGCCTTGAATATTTTTTGTTCAATCTGGAGCAACTAACTGGTAGCTGTGCAGAAGAACCCCAAGGCGTACGGCATATGTGCCTCACCCAAAACAGAAAAGAGCATGGAAGACAAAGTAAATAACCAGCGCAAAACCAGTCCAATCTTCTCATAAAATCTGCTTTCTTCCTAAGGTCCTACGACGCTCACCAAGCATAGCGCTAGCGAAAAAAATACCAATTGTATCCACTTCTTATATTGTTTGAATATCTGCTAATGATTCTAATGATTTAATGTTTTGTTGGTAAATGCGATCTCCTGCCACACTAAAATGCACATTTCAGATCATTTCTCCTGAATAAACTCCCATTGTTTAACAAACATCGTCGCCACCCAACCCCTTATACTCCTTAAAATCCCCAATGCAAGCATTAGAATGGTAGTTGGTTCATATCAACATGCTTCAACCACCAGCAACATCTCAACCCCCATCCCAACACCCCGGCATCGGCCCAGCCGCACTTCATCCGCTGCAACAGACGATGCGCCCGGTCCTTGGTGAACTGCGCCGCAGCGCCTTTTGGGGCGCGAGGGCCCAAGCAGTCGCGCAACGGCGCGAGGGCGGCCGGCAAGGGATCCAGCCACCTGCCACGGCACTGGGAATTGGGAGCAATGGAGGTAAACTGCACGGAAAATGGATATAATTCAGCGGATTGGCTTAAGGGAAAAGTTACAGGAAAACCCCATACTGAATGGGAAAATCTATGGTTTCCGGTCAAGATTTTCCCTTAAACCAATCCATTGAATAATTAATCCACAAGAAACCCTGAAGTATTGGATCTATACGTTCTGGGGGGGACGACTGTGGGGATAAGCATGGACTACATGAAACCTGCTGGAATTAGTGGATGTTTTATGCAAAAACAAAGCGCCAGACTTGCAATCATTTTCCTGTTTTCAAGTCTTCGACCATCTTTCTAAATAAGTAATGCCTGAACCCATCTTGACATCAACATACAAGAAACAATGGGTACAAATGTTGAATTTGAAACATAACCAGTTTTTTTCCACGGGTAGAATCCGGATCAAAGTATCTATCTATCTATGTAATATATATATATATGTATGTATGTATGTATGTATGTATGTATGTATGTATGTATGTATGTATGTATGCGCGTTTCTTGTATCAAAACAAAACACGCAAAACATATGGGTTTATCACAAAAAATACACCAGAGTCGACTGAACACAATTTTCCCCATTGAAACTGCCATAGTTGGGGCATGTATACTGTATACACAACATTTCCGGACACACCCACATCCATTGTTTGTGAGATCTGTTTTTTTTGGACTGAGTTATATTCAAATCATGGCATATAAATCCACAGTTTGGCTCTTGAAATCTTAATTGTTCAAGGTGCAATCCCCATGTGTCCTGGTTGGATCCCTTTTTTTTCTGGGTAAAGTCACCATTTTGGTTGGTGAACGCCTAGTTTTTGTTGGTAAAGTCACCACTTTGGCTCTTGAAACCACCAAGAACTCAGATGTTCCGTCTCCGTCCCCCGGAGAATGCCCTTTTAGTTGGGCCCTTGGGCCGGACCTCTCAGGCAGGGCGGAGAGGAAGCGCTCCAGCAAGTCCAGCTCCTGACGCATGTGGATTTAGAGTACAGGATGGGGCCCCCAAGATAGCTAAGATGCCTTATAAGTGGCTTAACTATGGTTTATGGTAGATATAACTAGGAACACTGCCTTTAGAAGGCCGTAGTGTTTTTGTGATCAACGGGGTGCCATGGATGATGTTTCATGTGGTCGTGCCAATAGGATTTTTTTTGATGCGTTTTTAAAGGCGAGAAACCCCTTATTCTGGAGCATAAAATAAAAAACAAGCATTCCGCCTAGGCGAAACTATCATTTTTGATGTTTCTCAGAACTCCCCAACTAATTCGACCTGTAATGGTTTGATATGAGTTTAAAGGCGAGAAACCCCTTATTCTGGTGCATGAAATCAAAAAACAAGCATTTCGGCTAGGCGAAACTACTTTTTTTTTGAATTTCCACATGTTATGTCATGATGAAATTGGCACAGCCTGCCAGACGACCATGCAACCGACCTGGATTTCCACATGCAACCTTGTCACGTATAAATATCTAATTCCTATACGTGCACAAGTCCAGAGAACTTACAGGAGCGTAGCATGACGTATCAGTGAAAAGCACCAGAGAA
>Ga0126342_10004207_pt1 | contig 24395 bp, 31 predicted proteins | sample Cyp1metagenome_FD_92528 | JGI IMG/M metagenome (GOLD analysis project Ga0126342, IMG submission 92528) | Coral microbial communities from Lord Howe Island, Old Settlement Bay, Australia - Cyphastrea 1 metagenome | ecosystem: Host-associated > Invertebrates > Cnidaria > Coral ...
ATGTAGTTGTGCAAGGGGGGCTGGTTGATTTGATAGCAATGAATGTAATTTTTCTGGTTTGAGGCAGGTTAAAGTGGGGTAGGGTCAAATGTGAACCGGAAAAAGTGGCCTTTTTTCCTGGAAAGGTTGCATATTTTTGTTAGGGTAGGGTCGAATGTGAGGCTGCGGTAGGGTCGAATGTGAGGTCCGTACCCTCCACGTGGTGCAAATTGTGCTGGCGGAAGGAAGCCGAGAAGGCCCCCGAGTCCACAAGTGATTCGATCGATGACTTGGACATGTCGGATGTCATTGACGGCTAAAAATGCGCGCAATGATTGCCCATGGCGCCCCATGGCCGAGATGGGAAGGGGGAGTGGCATGTTGTTTGGCATGGAAGGCACCCCCTCATCACCCCCCTTGTTTTCCGTCATTGCATCTCCCAACGTGAGGCGGGGGATGCCGGGTACCGGCCCCGTGGGCGGAGAGCAAACCCACCGCCACTGGAGGCGAGACGGTATGGGGTAGGGGCATGGGAAGCAGAGCCTTGCAAAGTGCAATTGAGTTGCGTAGTGCTGGAGCAAGAGGAGGCGGCTGATGAGGCTGGAGGAGCAGACCTCAAGTACCTGTTGGCGAGGCAGGGGGTGAAGATAGAGAACCAGAGAATCTTCTTCCACCATGGGATCACCACCGTTGAAAAGCTAGTCTCCCTTGCAAAAGACAGGGAGGACCTGGTACAGGCATTGAAGGACCACTGGGATCTGGACCAGACACCGTCATTGACTGAGAGGGCGCAGGTAGCAGCAATTGCTTGCGCCTTCTCCAATGCGTCCTCAAGATCCCAGAAAGCGGCGGAGGTGGATGCCGAGCAGGAGGGTCCAAGATAGGGCAAAAGCGTTGGTGGCAAGTGAATGGGCTCCAATGAGGCAAGTTCTGGAAAAGCGCTATGGACAGATGGAAGGCAAGGACACCCCGGCGAAGGAGTACGTTGAAAAGAAACTGGCGGAGGTTGAAGGGGGTGAATACAGAGCTGAGCCTTTGACGGAGGTGGTCTCCAAGGATGAAGTTGACCCCGGAATGCAAAAGGTAAAGGATGGTAAAGGAGCCTGCAAATGCGGAGGAGTTGAGAAGGCGGTTGACGATCATGAGAAATGCCATGGTCATTGTGTCATTGAAGCACACCAACCGTACGGAATTGCAGGGCGACTATGAAAGGACGGTGGAGGATTATAAGAACTACATATTGGGGGAATAATATGGTCTGGTCGCCAAGGATGAGGAGGGCAACACAGTAGCAATTCCGCCGTGGAGCCTTGTGCGCTCTCATACGAGCACGCGGTGAGAAGGCAGGCGGCCAAGCTGGTGAATAGGGGAGGAAAAACGTGGGTGGTTGCAGTCAAAGCAGCATGGAAGGACGCCACGGTGAAGGAGCGGCACTTCACTACGCCGCTGGCCGTTTATGCAAAGCGCCCCCCACCGCCCAGCCAGCTAAGCAGCAGGAGGGTGGCAAGAAAGGCAAAAGCAAAGGGAAGCCTGCACGATAAGGAGGGCACTGTGCGTCCCACACACCACAAGGAGACCTATTGTGCTACAGGTTCAACTCGGGGGAGAAATGCAAGGAAAAGAAGTGCAAGTACAAGCATGTGCGGCATTTGTTTCTCCCCCAAGCATGCGCTGCCAAAATGTACTTCGAAGAACAGGCAAGACCCCGAGAGGGACACTCAGGGGGCAGGAATGGGCAGGAGCAGCCTGAGGACGGCTGAAGGTCCTCTACGTCTTTAGTGGGCGTAAGAGGAGGAATTCAGTGGGAGGATACCTGAGGAATCTTTCCAAGAAGCATGGGGTTGAGGTTGAAGTTGTTGAGTTGGATATCCAAAGGAAACAGCGAGACGACTTCTCCCTGCAGCATGTCCAGAAGTGGTGGCTGCAGCGTATCACCAACGGCGAATTTTTTGCTGTCATTGTTACTCCCCCCATGTGCACCACCCAAGTGGATTTCTTTGGAACAGCCAAGCTCGAGCAGAAAGGGCAGAGCTTGGAAATATTTTGGGCGATTTTTCCTTTGAAGCAATGAGGAGGCAGGCAAAACATCATGAGCATGTCGGCATGATGGAACAGCCAGAGGACTTAGGCAAGACAAGGTATGAAAGAATACCACGACATCAGCCGGCATCCATGTGGCAGTTCCCGCCATTTGAGCTTGCGTTGCGAGAGGGTATGAGGACGTGCGTGTTTTCACAGCTGGATTGTGGCAGTGAGTCGGTGAAGCCCACACTGGCTTCTACTGAAGCTTCGAGACCCCCTACCTGGAATCATGTTCGAAGGCAGGCCAACTTTCAACACCGAAGGTTTTTATGTTGGGCCACTGCCTCAGAGAGAGGGTGCCGCTCTCATTGGACGGCACCAAGGCAGCTTCCGCACTGTGGCCGCTGCAGCATGGCCGGGTGCCCTGTGTAAGTGGGCTGCAATCATTGCCGCGTACCGCAAGTACAGTGCCATGCAGGAAGGGGAAGGCAATGGCAATAAGAAGAGGCCCCTTTTGGACAAGGAGAATCCAGAGGAGGCAAAGAGAAGGCAGCTGGAGGAGGAGCAGCCGGTTGATCCTATGAAGCCGTTATTTTCCGGAGGAGATGGCCCCCCGAGGAGCTGTACATGGAAGGGGTATCAGACACCGGTCCAGGATGGGGGATCTTCCATCACCAGGCTGGTGGAGGAGAGACAAAAGAAGATTCCCCATGTCAAAAGGCTGGAGGGAACTCAGCAGGCGTCTGGAGAAGGTAGTTACAGAGCATGTAGGTGGTCTGGTGGAGAAGGAATTTTTCCGGATGACACGAGGTGGGCTTACTGGTGGGCCCACGCCTTATACTGGTGGGCCAGATTCAGTGGTGCCCTGATACGATTTACCCACTGTGTCGTGGGACCTAGATTCCTCGTTGAGATGCTGCTTTACGCTAATGGCCCGGAAGTGATTGCGCCGGCAAGGGGGGGTAGGATCGGAGCAGTCCTGGTGCGGCGGGCGCACCCTTCAAGTGGCAAAAGCAGTGTGGTGGATGGATCACAGAGCGGGTCGGAGCTTCCACTGACTGCAATAAGCTTGCGCTGGGGCTCTCTGAGCGCTGAGCCGGGAGGCCTGGATTGGAGGGTGGCTGTAGAGTTCTGAGGACACGAAGCAGCGCGCATGGTTTTCAGAGAGGGTGGAACCATGGATGGCGCCGTGGTTGAAGATGAAGAAGGGCAATCCCAAAAGAGTCATAGCGGCTTTCGAGATGTTGGCTTCGCTGGTGGCCATCAAACTCTGGCCTCTGCCTGAAAGATGGCACAAAGAAGCTGAGTGTCCACACTCAGGCCTTCACTGACAACAAGGGGAACGAGTTCATCTTGAAGAAGGGGATATCTACGAAGTTCCCAACTGCGCTGCTGGTCATCGAAGTCAGTGGGACGCTGAGGAGCTTGGGGGCCACGGCTGATCTGAAGTGGATCAGGCAAGAAGAGAATCAGAGGGCAGATGGCCTCACAAATCAAGATTGCCATGCGTTTGAGATGGAAAACAGAATAAGGGTCACGCAGAAAACTGCAAATGGGTGGTCTTAGAGGAGCTGCTGCTTGAAAGCGAGGAGCTTTACAAAGAGGTGCAAAGATATAAGGAGGAGAAGGGGAGTAAGAAGGCAGAGAAGCTGAGGAGAAAGAAAGGAGGACGCAAGTTCTTTGGCAGGTGGAACTTTTCAGACAGGAGACGGGAGGAGCCACTGGTAGGTGCCACCAGTGGCCGGCTTAGGAGTCCCCCCGGAAATCTAAAGGAGGATCTTCCGTCCATCTGAGAAAAAGGATTGCAGCAGCAGCCTGAAACATCTATACTGCATGAACTCGCTCATGACTTGTCATGGTAGAACTTGTGCACTTGACGTTGCTTAGGATCAAGCCCCCGCGTGGGCATGTGAAATTGTTTCCCTGCCCACCCCTCCCAATTTCACGCAGGTTGGACGCTGCCAACGCAGGCGGGGGGAGGAGTGGTAGGTGGCACCAGCCGGCTTAGGAATCTCCCCGGGGTCGCACCCTGGCTGGCCGGAAATCCAAAGGAGGATCTTGCGTCCATCTGAGAAAAAGGATTGCAGCAGCCTGAAACATCTATACTGCATGAACTGCGTAGATTTTGCCGTGAATTAAATGGGACGGGTCAGGAGGGCCTTTCCGGTGCAGATTGGCTTCAAAAACCCCCATGAAAGAAGTTTAAAGACTTTATGCAAACGGTTAACTCTGGTGCTCTCGCGAAAATCAAAACGCAGGCGCAAAAGGGTCGCGCGCTAGTCAATTTGGCTCCGCAAAAGCGAAAACCTTAGTGAAACCAGTTGCTGCAAATGCTCTGCGAAAGCTGAAAAGAAAGAAAGCAGGTGCCCTGTAAAAAAAACAAAATGCAGTGGCGAAAGGCCAAGGTTTTTTGAAACTGTTCTTCTGGGATAACGAGCAGAAGTTGTGTTTACATGTTGCAAGAGCAGTACAGTCTAGCAGAACCAGTATGATTCTGCTTCTTTGCACATGTGGTCAATGTATGTCAATGTATGGGTTTCAGAATACAGTGAGAAACTTCACCAGCCACATCGAAGCTTGACGTAGCTGTGCAGTCCAGGCAAGCCCTAATTTGCTCATGATTTTCTAGGCATCCAGCGGCAGCATTCACCAGAATATATGTTGCAACGGTGATCGTGAAACCTTTTCAAACTGCAAGTAACAGTACGTTACGAAACATTAAGAAACTTTTTGCAACTTTCGTTTCACCTTTCTGAATCCAAGGTACGAACTTGTTCGGACTCTGAGGTGAATGGCTCAGCGCAGCGGGTTATGCTGACCTTAGGTCATTGACCTTGCTACCCTTTTCATCCTTTTCAACATTGCCTTTGTACATTTTACTACCTTTGTCATCAGAATCCGGGCTAGCGGCTACAATGGTGTTGAAATTATCGCGTTTTTCAATTTTGTCTATGTTTGTCAGTGTGTTATGTGGACGTAGAAGTTTTCAGATACGCTACAGCTACCGACGGCCAGAATTAGTTTGTTGCCGCCTGCCTGTTTGAGGCATCCTGCCATCATTACCTTCAGAGCTTGGTTTGAAGGCAATTTGGCAGCGTGGTCGAATGCACTGTGGTCTCTCTCAGTGCAAAATGACTACCAGGATATTCAGAGCAGCCCATCATGCTTGACCAAGACATGCCAAACCTTTCAAATCCCTTGGGCAGAAACGAACTTGAAAAACGCAACAGAGACCAGGCCCCGTCTCTGCCTGGATTGTCATGGACCTTTGCAGCGGTGGTTCTGTGGAGTCCTTCGTTCGGCGTGAGGCGCATGAACAAAGGCAAAATAAGGGAATAATTTTGCGTTTTGTGATTTGTGATATTTTGCTGCCTTTGCTTTGAAACTTACTTGGCATCTTTGGCAAGTCTTTTCCAATCTGGTCAAGATTGAAAGTTTCGAAACATGGTTAAGGTTTAGATTCTTTTGTATTTGTTTCCGGTGTGGATATTGCACTGTCGCTCTGACACAGCTCGTCATGGTTGTGTGATGTTGTGTGGCATTTGCACGGCTTGTTTCTTCAGGGCGCCTTGCGAGAGACACAGGTGCCCAACGGTGCAAGCTCATTTCATTCTTAAAGTCTGTGCAAGTGCAGGGTAACGCTTAGATCAGATTAGTGCTCTCGCATGGCTTCACCTCTTAGCGAAAGCAATGATCCCTGCGTTCTTCAAGCGCATCACGTCGTTTTATCACGTTTAATATTGCCTTATTTGATTAGCAAATGTTGGCAATGATAAACAATGAATATCGATGAATGATAAAGCGAAGTCTCTACATCGATCTGCAGTTGTTGTTTTGTTGTTTTTCTCTTCAACGGCAAAGGTGCAGGACTTGGGTTTTCAATTGATTCGGGGCATTGACTATTTGCACCACAAGAGAGTCACGGCCTCAGTGACATCGAGTCGGCCCGAGTCGGCCCGAGTCGGCCTAAATTTTGAGTAGCGAGCCTTTCTTGAACCTGTCATGAACCTTTCAACCCATTTTGTATTTAACCGCCTTCGGCGTGTTCCGCCGGCCACCATGGAAAGAGCTATCCTGTAAGCGGCAAACAGCCCTTGCACAGGCCCAGCAAGGACATGGTTCTTGTGTAAAACATGGTGTTTGTGTATAACACGGCTTTTATTTGTGTAAAGCAGCTCTTGTGTAAAAGACGGTCTTGACGCAAAAACATCGGTTTTGTTCAAACCACGGTTTAAGTTCAAACCAAAGTATGTGTGTAAACCAGGGTTTTGGAAAAGGCCATATTTAGAAAGGTTATGCGCGTAAAAGGTGTTCGGCACAAAAGCCAGTGGATCAAGTATTGGATATAAGAAGCGACGGAGCAAACCGATGGCAAACACAGCAAAAAAATCGGAAACAATCATCGAAATGACAGCAAGATGTGCAAAAACCAAGCCGGTGTTGAGCGAGGCGTGGGCAGAGTTGAGCCCACCACAGCGGAAGGAAAGCTGAAGACGAAACGAAGAAGAGTTAGCTAGGGGGAGGATCCACAAGACACACCGGCAGGCCGGCGGACTTAGCACACGGCATCACATGATGATTTCTTGTCTGGTGCTGTGCTTGGCACTGTACATGCACTGTACTTGCAAAACCGCACTTGGCATTCCACACTTTACATGCTGCGTTCCTGCATGTTCATGCCCATGTTCATGCCAGTTGGTGCCATCTTGGATATCTTGGTCTCTCAGTACTTGCTTCACACCTCGCTACAAGTTTCAGTGCTCGCTCCGCCAACTGCACCCATTGAACCAGCCTCAGAGATTTATTTCTTCACTGCTAGGCATCTACTGTACCTCCTATGTACAAAGTCCCAAGCGTCGTACACAGTACAGATGGGGGTCATTCAGTTCATTCCATCATTGTTCACTCCTTGGAGAAAAGACAAAGTCGAGCGCCAGGCATGGCTTTGAAGCATTGTTGTATTCATGGAATTGTAAATCAGTTGACAACAATCATGTGACCGCAAGAATCAAAAATCTAAAGTCTTAAATGGACTGTTTATATAAAGCCTTTCAAAGGGATATGGACGCCATATTGCATGCACTGGTCGGCACTGTCCATGGCTTTCACTGCTTTCAAGGTTGTTCACCGAGACCTGAAGCCTGCCAACTTGCTACTGCACAGGCAACAGTTGAGTACATCCAGTGTGGCAATTCAAACAAATTGAAATGCTTCTCATACATCGTACTCAAATGCACTCAGCATCTTTCTCAATATTTTGATTTCGCAACACAATAGATGCAAGGAACAGAATGCCAGACATGCCAGACTTCAGGCTATTGGACTCTTGGAGGCCTGTAGGACAGGGACGCGGCTTAAACCGACTGACCCGGAGCATTTCGGCTCTGCCACGGACATCTCTCCTGCCCAAATTCAGTGGCCGCTGGTGGGCAATTGGGAGCTCGATTCGCAAACATGTCACAGATCTCGCCCGATGTATTTCCGTCAATGCCATCGATGCCATCCAAGTTGGCATTCTTGGCTGTGTACTTTGCTTTGTGTCAAGAGGCTTTGGGCTCGCACCAGGCATGTGAAACTCGTGCTGGACTGGGCCTGATACAGAAGTCTCCACTGCTGAGGCGCATTGAGGAGGATTATGAAACGCAGGATGAATCTAAGAGTTGTGATCGCTGATATTTGTAACTTTTTGATTTACGTGCATTTTTGTAATTAATTCCGTACCTGCCAGGTGAGGCTCTCTAGCTTTTGACAAGGTGCAACTCCCCACCTTCTTCACCTTATCCTTCTTCCTTCTTCTCTTTCTCCTCTTCATCTACAGTACTCCTTTCCCAGGTTGTTGTGACTGTGTGCACTATGGGCCCAAGCCATATCGCAAGCTCCGGATGCAGCTGGGCACGCCTCGGCCCCAACCCTATCGCGAGCTGGGCACGCCTGGGCCCGAACCTTATCACGAGCTCCGGATGCAACCGGGCACGCCGTGGCCCGAAACTTATCGTGAGCTCTGGATGCAGCTGGGCACGCCTGCACCCGAACCTTAACTAAACCCAAGAGCTGCGTGGAGCTTGTTTCTGGAGAGTTGGTACGGAGCAGACGCAAACATATCACATACAAATAAGGCTTAAGTTCACACCAATATCATATGAAAAAACACATAACAACCTTTTCTACGAACACATAATGAACATATAGTAAATACACGATAAGCACATAATTAATCAACATATCATGAGCATATAATGAACACTTAAAGAACATATAATGAACAGATAATAAATATATAACGAGCCTAAAAATATGATAACCACATAATAAACATGTAATAATCCTATACTAAACATATGGTGATGCATATATTTCATACATTTTCACATGAAAACGTAAAACTGTCATATATAGCTGCACAATGAAGAAACTTAGGAACGCATGGTTGGACCCAGTTGTACTCCAAGGAACCACTCCAGCATGCGCATTCCTGGTTGTCCGTTGCATGGACTCGGTCGGCCTTTTGGGACGCATTTCAGCTTGCAGTTTCATAAATTTGAAACATACAGTCAAACAAAATGTGCGTGACAGTACTTGACACGAATTCAGGACATGGTGCGCATGTGAAATACATACATATATGTTGTTCAGAATTGCGCATATGTAAAAAGATCCGATTTCTAAACCATTAGATCTTACTGCGTTCGTGTAGTATATGTTATGTTTGTGCCGCACAAATGTCACAAGATCTTATCTCCGAAAAATAAGATCTTATTACATGTGCGATGCATATGCTGCGTTTGTGAAATGTTTATTTGTGTGTTTGCTGATGCATGTACATTTATACGCATTTGGTTTCATTGCCCCACAGCAAAATTACATGTTTCATACTTGGAAACCTATGTGAAGCATGGGATATGCATATGATTTGCCGCGTGCTTTCCATGCCAGATTTTATGTAACTCTCTGTCAAGTATGTGCGTACACGTGGGCACATATATGTTCACACATATGCAAATATATGTGTTTGTTTGTGTTTTTGTGTTTTCTACAGACATAAGACCTTCTTTGTTTATAATGATCTTGTTGCACCAAAACTGCTAATAACATAAAGATGCACATAAACATACATAAATTGTCACATAAATTTCACAAAGCAAAACATATCCAGCTCGCAAACGCCAAATTGTCAAACATTATCCTGAGCATTGTTGAAACATAAACTTGTTGGTGTTTTGGAAAGGCTGAATTGTATGTAGGCCATGTATGCAAAAGAATATAAAACAATATGTTCCCACGTGTTGGTGTTTATGTCTCTTTTATGTTTGCACTTGTGCGAGCTTCCGTGTTTTTTTGTCTTGTCTAAATGCTGTGTTTTTTCACTACTTCTCTCTTTGTTGGAAAAAATGTCAGAGGGTGTGTTGCTAGGATTGAACTTCAAAGAATCCTACACTAAAACTGTACTCTATTGAACCATTGACTATATACCCATCAATGTTGCCGATTACAGGCAGTCTCGGAAGACTGGGGTGTCTTTTGAGAGAATGTCACTTCTGGCTTTCCGGCAAAGTACTTACGCGCGAACTCCAAAGACAGTATGTTAAGTAGCTGGGATAGTGACATGCACAGACTTGCTGAATATGTCAAGCGATGCTGCGCTCAGTGCGCATACCTTTTCTAACCAGACTGGATGAAATTTGCAACATTAGGAGTGCTTGACCAGGGGCTTGCAGCAACAATTAGCTTTATTTTGCGCAAGGCGACAAAATATTCATATCACACTGCGATACATGTATGTGTACAATTGTGTGTATATATATATATATGTGTGTGTGTGTGCGCGTGCTTCTTACATTTGTTTGAGATATGTTGTACATAATGTTTTTCATGTCTCATACGTTTGACCTTTTTTTTTGCTTTGTTTTACATATATTTTCTTTATGTTTGACAAATGTCTTGCACATGGTTTTATGTTTGACCTATGTCTTGCACATGTTTTACATATGTTTGACATACGTTTTGCATATGTTTTTGCATATGTTTGACATAAGCTTGACATATGCCTGACAGATGTTTTTCATATGTCAGACATATGTATGACATATGTCTGGCATATGTATGACATACATATGTCTGACATATGTTGTACATATGTTTGACATATATATGACATGTGTCTGACATATGTTTTGCATACACTTGACATTTGTGTGACATTTGCCTGACATGTGATGTACATATGTTGTCCACATGTTTTACATATGTTTTTATATGCTTTTATATGTTTCACATATGTTCCCATATATGTTTCACATATGTTTCAGCGCTGGGTGCCTTCAGCTCCCCTACAGGGTAGAGGTCTTGAACTTAGTTAGCCCGCCCTACCACGAGCTCTGACGCAGCCTGGGCCCGAACCCCTTTTGCGAGCTCCGGGCGCAACTGGGCACGCGATGCAGCACGGCTGGGCCAGAGCTCTGGATGCAACTGGGCCCGGCTGGGCCCGAGCCTACTGGGCACACCTGGGCCCACAGCCGGACACGCGAGGGATGTCAGAAAGAATGTCAAACTAGAGGCCAGATAATGGATTGATGGGGCAATCCTGAGCTGGCCGAGTTTAAGAAAAACGCTTTGAGAACAGCCTGGGAAGGCTGCTCCAACTTTTTTCCAAACGGTCTCAAGCCGAGAAAGAAACATATCCGGGGTCTGGAATCACTGAAGCCGCTCATGGCCAAGAAGGACACTCCTGGCCAAGAAGACAATCCTGGAAAAGAAGGGCGCAATGGTACCCCAAAAAGGTGCGATGGGCCAGTTCTACACCTAAACGGGTAAAATGTTGGGATGAAAACGCGCCAGTTTTGAAGGTTTTGGGGGTGCAAGATCATCACGGTCATGCTCCCCAAGCGCGCTGTTGTGAAAAAGAGGGACGCATCCATAAGATCGACGGTAAAGTTGGTCGGGAAAACCCCCTCGAAACAGACCTTGCCAGGTCGGAAAAGAAAGAAGGTCATCGATGCAGCTGCCGAAGATCCAACAAGGTAAGGTCTCCAAGAGAGGTCGATTGTTTCGGAAAACACCTCGAACCTTAGGATTTGAGGGTTCAAACGTGTTTCGGGGAAGAAAAACATAAAAGGGAAAGCTCCGCAACCAATGGTTCGTTATCTGATTTCTTTTGGGCTCAAGTGCCTCTTTTTCAGCTGCTTGGTGAGCGTCAACGCCATGGAAGGTGAGGACAGTTCCCAAGAAGCTTGCGGGCGGTTCTTCACAGTGCTCTATACCGGGCTCATCGTCCTGATGTGGAAGGTTTTTCGATGGTTGATGGGTCGTCTGACTTTTGTCGCTATCCCGCAGTTCAACCGACAGATGGCCGAAAATGCTGAACTGATGGTATGACTTGTATGAAACACCGAGGAAGTTATCACTCAGTTATCGGGAAGAAGAGCATCACCCCGTAGCTGCATTAATCGGGGGACAAGAACCACGCCAGGGAAAAGAAGGCCGATCAGAAAAAGCAGAACATTCTGACGAAGAACCACCAGCTGAAAAAAGATGAAAAAGGAGAAAGGGAGAGAGAAAGCTCCAGGCAGGCCGAGGGAAGGGAAGAAAGCAGGGAGAGAGAGATCGACGACGCCCCAGAGGTAGAGACCAAGAGAAAAGGTCGCGATCGGGTCCCCCAGGCTGCTGAGAGTCATGAAACAAAAAGACAAGCAAAGGCCACAAAGGTGTCGGGGCGCCCGTGGACACTACAAAAGTGCCGATGTTGCCGGCGGGCGCGGCGACTCCAAGGGCTCCGCCCCGAACGACTCCAAAGTCACCACCTCCCAGACATAACAAGGAGGCCTGGGGGCGATGGAAGGAGCAGCGGGATGACGAGACCAGCGCCGAGTATCTCACAAGGCTTCGTTCGGTATATGGGAAAGAGCGGCCAACGGAGCCGAAAACCAAGGAAGGGGGTGTGGAACCGAAGGCGGGTGCCTCGTCCTCAGCAGCACCGTCAAGGGCACCAGCAGCTGTCCCAAAGGCAGCCGACTATTACGAGGTGGATGGGGGGGCAAATGGTTCTGGTGGGGCGGAAGTTCTTGGGGGGAAAATGGGAACCCAAGAAAAAGGAGAAGAAGAAGCACACCAAGGAGGAATGGGAACAATAATGGTAAAAAGATCATCCCGAAGAAGCAGAAGCTGAAGATACGGATTCGCCCCAAGAGGGCTATTGCTGCCCCTGAACCTGAACAGTCCAGAAGCGGTACGGCCACGAGCCACGAATTCGTCCAGGGCAGGACTCGCCGCGCAGAAAATAAGAAGGAATGGATGGATTTCGTGCCAGACATGCACATGCGCATACTACTCGTGATCAACAGTGATCAAACTGCCTGGCTTGCGAAGACGCCGGCTGTGGATGCTTGGGGGAACAGGAGCATACGGCAGACCTTCGGAAGGTCCCGGGAGAAGAAGATTACCAGGGAATTTTGGTCAGGATCCACTACCGTTGGCGTGAGAATGATGCGTTCAACCTTGATCACGCAACTCTATGCACAGAATTGGAAAGGTTGTACAAAAGTACCAACTCACTTTATGTGGAACAGCCTGGACGCTTCTGAGGTTCTGGAGAGAGAGGTCGTACTAGATAACGACTGGGGAAAGAATTGGGTTGAACCTAGATGGGTTGGATGCACAGTTTTCTGATCAAATATGACAAGTAGACCGTCGATGAAGGTTAAAGGCCAGGAAAAAATCAGGTAACCTTCTGGGAAAAGGTTATCAGCCGCCGAGGGAAAATAACACCAACCGCCGGTGGAAAAGAACATCAGCTGCCGGTGCCAAAGAACGTCAGTTGCAGGTCCCAAAGATCATCGTTTGTGAGAATGAATTCAATAGAGTTTGGGAAGTCCGGGTCAGGGCATGGACTGACCATTCAAGGCTTTGCTGCGAAGGGTAGGAATTTGCGTTTAAAGTTTTTCGAGTTTTACCCGAAGAGGTGCTCCACACTGAAAGGATGAAGGGTTCTTGGCACAAAAGGGTCTTCGCCCTTCTGGATGGGGGAAGGGCGAATTTTCAGAGGAAACGTGGCCATCCCTGAACTTGCTGATTAGGTGTTGAGGAACCTGGATTTCTGCAAGCAGGAAGGGGGAATGCGGTTGGGAGAGTACCATTGCACCCCCATAAGACCCTTTTTCAAAAGTTTTCCACAATTGTTGAGATGTCCTCCGACTGTGTCTGCCGTTGGCTCAACGGCCAATCAATTGGCTGGCTCAAGTGTACGGAGCCCAACCTAGAGAGAAAAAGGTGCACCAACTTTTGTCGCGAAAGCATGTCTCCGTGTCTCCAGTGTTTTACTGGCGCGCGAAGCCGCACGAAACCACAAGCGTAGGCTATGGGACGCAATGTGACGCAGATGTGTTTCCACATGTTTGGAAATTTCAACTGTAACCAGTACGCAAAAAACCATGTGACCATGAGTTTACCAGAGCAACTTGGAACCGGCATCTACTTTCATAGGGCTTACACGTGCAGTGCAACTCAAACCTGCGGTTAATATTGATTGAGAGGTTCTTCAGTGTCAGTGTCAGATTTCCATCATTACCTTTGGGGGTGTGAAGTTCAAATTTAGAAGTTTCTCCGCGAAGCCTCGCGAAGGCTCCGCGAAGGCAGAATATCACCATGAAACACCAAATAGAGGCCTTTCTAAAAGCATATCTTACCCATACAGTTTTGCTGGTTTGGTGCCTTTCCGCTGTGGCAGATGCAGTCTCACATTCTTCATTTTTCTCGCCGTTTGCTTCTGCTCCGTCAGCTTCTGACAGGAAATCAATTAAAGGTTCCAACAACAGCCGCAAAAATAATGTCTGCTGAAACATCGTGCGAAGGAAATGCGAAGGCTTTTTTGAAAGAACGCAGTAAGCGCGAAGGCGCCCTTCGCACTAAAGCCCATCCCACGTAGGCGTCCCGTAAGCTTTGGCGAACCCACCTTGCAGTGTATTGCCGCCAAGCATCCAAAAGAATAACGCTCAGATTGAATGCCGGAATGAATGCCTGAAAAGATGCCAGAATAGAATGCCGGAATGGATGCCAGAAAGTATATCAGATAGAATGCCAGAGTATATGACACATAAACGGGAAAGAATGTCAGATAAAATGTCAGAGTATATGCCAGAAAGAATGTCAGATAGAATATCAGAATATATATATATATATAAGATTATATAAGTAAAATATATATATATAAGCATTATGTATATACTTCCAGATAATACGTCAGAAACTATGCCAGAATAGTGTGTCAGGGCAGGGATCGCTCGAAGTAAGGTAATTGTGTTTTGTGTGTTTTCAGAAATTGTTCTGGTTTAACTGCTTCTGAAGACTGGATGGCTTGCGAAACCGGTGTATCTATTCAGTGGTCTATCAACTTGCATGCTAAGAACCATAGTATGCATCGCATATCATCGCAAAATCCGTTATTATAATCCTATGATCATATTTTGATTTGCGCTTAGGTTCATACTCAATGTTGTAATACGTTCTCTACAAAACGGCAATTCTACCATTGCGAAATAGATTTGTTGCCTTCTGGTGTTGCTAAGTGGCTCACCCAGTTGACCGGACAAAGGAAACTGCAATCACTGAGACCTTCACCCCTGTGGATGGCGGTTTAAATCGTGCTTGCCGCGGGGCCTCATCTGGAGACAACAATGACGCTTACTTCACCCTGCAATCAGCTCCTGACCTCACAGGTTGCAAACGCCTTTGTGAAGAAACCGCCGGATGCAAAGGAATTGAATACCACACATCCGGCAGATGCGAAGTCTGGATTCGACCGGATGGAATCGGGGCCAGTACTTGGGTCGCACTGTTGTACCTTACCCTGTTGCCCCTTCCGATGAAGCTTGCTGGTTTTGTGCCACTTGCTGATTTCACAAAATCACACTGTTTGTGGGTTTCTTCGAAGGGCTTGTGGGCCCTTCGTGGCACAAGTTTTGCATAGTCTTGTGCTGTGGAATGCTGCGGAAGCCTTCGATCACTAGAGTCACTAGAGCCACACAGGCTGCAAACTAAGCACCCTTCAGATTGGTTATCAACTTGAACACAGAGGGAGAGAGAGAGGGGGAGAGAGAGAGAGAGAGCGGGAGAGAGAGAGAGAGAGGGAGGGAGGGAGGGAGGGAGGGAGAGAGAGTTAGTTCCATTTCCTTCGAATTCGAGACACCGGGCAGGAAAGTGCTTGTTTCAATTTCTTGGCCAGGCATTTCGCTTGAAAACTACACTTGCCTCCGCTACGGAAGCGATGAATTTCTTGATGTAGGTGGAGGGAAAGACCGTGCTTGCCGTGGGGCTACTGAGACCGACAACGATCCATCCCACTATACAATATCAAGCGGTTCCCTGCAGGAATGCAAGCAAGCGTGCAGAGACAATTTGGCCTGTGTAGGCATTGAACATGCAGGGACCCGTTCCTTGGCCTCTGTTTGGATTTGTGATGTGTTTTTCTTATTTCCGGCCGAGGCCTCATATAGTTTCTTTCACCGTACCTGATTGCTGGCCCACAGCCCGCAGTACCCCTCCTGATTTTACAAATCAAATCTATTTGATCTGGTTGCTTGTCCATTTGTCGGTTTGCTTCTTGTTTGTTGTTTGTCGTGTTTTTACGGTCTTTAATTCTATATGTGTTTGTTTAGGTGAACTTGTCCCCTCCTGCTTGTTTCGTCACCTAGCTACGCCAGCAGCATCGGCCAACTTGTTTGAGCAACCTGTTTGGGAGCAGTATCCCTCCCTTTGCATGCTTGTCATGCAAGCCCCAGCAACCTAAGACTCAAGAAACAATGTGCAACCAACATCAATCACAGCGATGATACGCCTCCTGGCCTCTCCCTCAGTCTCACTTCCCGCAATGCTCCTTCACGTATCTTCATGCATCTGCCATGCTCGGCTCGTTTTCCTTGGGGCCTTGGGTGCTGTAGTTTGCTCTACACACGGATTGCTTTTAACTCTGACCTGGCAATGCCGTACGCCAAATTTACACCACCACGTGGGAGCGGTCGCATGCCAATCCTCAAAAGACGGTGGGAACTACAAGTACAGGCTGAAGCTCCCCGATTGGGAAAACCGCACGTCATTACGGAAGGCAGGCGATGATTATGTATGCATAAATACACAGTAGCAAGGATAAACGTCCAGAATTGGAAACTCACCGCTTCACCATAGCATTTGGGATTGGGATCCGCTGGACGTCACCGCACGCACATCGACACACCGATACAGCGATATACCGCGTACGTTCTAGGGCACTGTAAACACAGCGATCGGCGTAACGGCGTGTCGGCGCAAAACGACCGATTGGCGTAACAGCGTAATTGGAGCAGATGGGCGCAACGGCCTTAGTAACAGCGTAAACACAGCTAACGGCGTATTGCCATGAAACGGCTGATCGGCCTAATGGCGTCTCGGCATATTTACTCTTACGGACCTCAATCCCAAACACGTTGCGCTTCACCACCTTTTTGCTGTTCCTACTCCCCCTTCGTCCACCCCGTCTTGGCTTCAAGTCGTATGGAATCTACTTTTGGCTTAACATATTGTCTTTGCTTGCCGTTTTGTTTTCCTCAGCACTGCCACATACTGCCACTGTTGTTCTCATGTTTGTGTTGCCCAATCAACATGTAGTTGGGATAATCAAGATGCTGCTGCTGCTACGTACACTATACGCGTTGTATGCATCCACATGTTCATCCCAAGTTCTGTCTGAAGTGATTTGCAGTTTCTGGTTGGAAGCCTCCAGGTTGCGAGATTTGGACAAGGTCAGATGGAATTCAATCCTCGAGTTTCAGTGCAGGTTCCCTTTGCCAGAAGCTTGAGTTCACATATGTAGATGGCTCTTTAAACCGAGCATGTCGAGGAGAGAACATCAATGACAATGCTGCTTCTTACTACTCCGTCTCTACTGCATCAATGGCTGGCTGCAAGGAAAATTGTCGCAAGACTCCCGGTTGCGTTGGCATCGAATTCATCAACAGCCGTTGTGAGGTTTGGACGCGCCCTGAAGGCATCAAGGTCGGCAAGGAAGCTGCAGGATACACTTGCTTGAAATATCATGGTGGACTACATGCTGCTCCCAGCACAAAGCAGGAGCGGGATGCTCGCTTCTTGATTCAGTCTACCTTTGGCCCTACTTTAGCCACCCTGGCTGAATTGGGGTACACAACCTATGATGGCTGGATCCAAAAGCAAATGTCCCTGCCACCTAGCCTTCTTCGTGTGTACTACCGAAAGCGCGTGAATCCACGACCTGTACGTCTTGCTTCAGATATGGATTCAGGCAGACCGGCTTCAAGATGTGCTGCAGGACTTCCATGACCAAACACAATTGCCTGAGGCTATGGTTGTTCAAACGTACTGTATTCAAACATGCCTGAGTCTGATGTTGAATACGCGGCAGGGATTCACCACGTCTCAGCAAGATATCAAGTTTCACTGTGTGAATTGAACGTTCAATCAGATCTCTGTGGTAATCTGTAGGATATTTTTGTCGCAGGCTCATTTGCATGGACGTTGCCATTTCTTCAAACGTCATGTCATCTTGCTGCTGACAGCTTCAGGATCCCGGTGGGTCCATCATGCCATTTTGAAGACTGATGAATGGCGGACGATCAAGGTGAGCAACAACAAGATTCTTGTGGACGGTTTTTTCCGCACCGACATCGACCCACACTTCATTGGAAACGATCTGCGGGAGCCGAAGGCCTGTACCAACATTGAACCCTTGTCGTGGGCTGATGCAGGGTATGGCTGTTCCACCCACCAGGACAAGGTTGAAAGAGAGTGCACGAAAGATTCGGTTTGGGTGGAGGACCAATATTGTGCCCAGACTTGCTTCAACCTCGGTTTGGGCTATGAAACTTGTCTTCGATACTGCTAGCCTCAGCCATATTGGCTCTTAACGTACCATCGACATCCATCGACCGACTCCAGGAACACAGCGTATTGTGTACAGTAAAGGGCGATGATGTTAGAGCATATGCAATTGTGGCCACACGGAGTAAAAGATTGAGAGATACACACCAACAGATCCAATATGCAGGGAGATGTCACTTGTATCCACTAATTACACTGCATCTTTCAACACAGACATATGGAAGGAACCAGTTGGGTTCAAGAATTTGTCGCGCTTGGCAACCCTCCGAATACATCCTTTTGACGCAAGGTGTGTAGGCCAAGAATGACGAAGATACTTTTTTGAGCATGCGTGGTTTCGGCAAGTGGCTCAATACCTTTTTAAAAACTTAATTTCACCATAGCTTACTTTAGTTCAGTTTAGTATCTTGTCTCTTTTGAGCCGGCATCAAGGAAGAAGATGACTGCTCTCCTGGATGGCCGTCCTTCTCGTACGAAGGATACATTTGCAAAGTCTCGTACGATTCAACCAGGGCATGGATCAAATTGAGCACATCTTCGAGTTGCACGGGCGCCTTCACTGCGCCTAGTCAAGCACAAGGGATACCGTAGCAGATACGCGATGATCAGTGCTACTCGTAGCTTTGATACAATGCAGTATATAGTCCTTTCATGTCTTTTCAAATTGAGGAGATTAGCCGAGCACTTTCCTTTCCAGAGAGTCTGCTATTTTGAACCTGAGCAGTGTTTGAGAAGAGAGAAGTCAAAATGGCACATTTGGCAGTGCCCCCGAGTAAATGAAGCGAATAGATTCAGGAGCCTGATGCCAGCGCGACACAGCCCTGCGCAGGATCCACAAGCATTGCCTGGTATGATAGCAGCGCTATAGTAGCAGTGTGAACCCGTTTCTGCGGCCCTGTTTCCGAACACTCCTTTCACCAGTCATAAGTGGGAAACAACCAGCGATCAGCATACTGCTATCGGTATCAGGTGAGCAGCTATCCAGGCAGAAGTAACGATAATGCACTTTACAGGCATGCAGTGTGCGGATGCGTGCGGTGGGTAATCACAACATGCATTAACATCCAATGCATAGGGCTGCTACCAGTAGTGCCCGCACGAGGCGGGGCGGAAGTTGCCTTACGGTGAGACTATAAGACCTTTTTCAACTGTAGAACTTGCACGCGCCGTGCGCCAACCAGGCCCATGCGTGCGTGCTTTGTGCGACAGTGATGCACTGTTCCAAAGGTCGCACTTGAAGCTCCACACTTCACAATGCACTCTTCACGCTTCATACTTCACACTTCGCACTTGCACTATCTTACACTTCACACTCCACACTTGATCTCATCTCATCTGAGCTCTTCTGATCTTATCTCAGCTCTTCTCACCTCATCTCATCTCATCTCTTCTCATGAGTTATCTAAGTTACTCTCAACTATTTTCATTTCATTGGCGCACTGCTCAACCATTCTCATCTCATCGAAGCTCTTCTCAACTCTTCTCAACTCATCTCAGCCCTTTGCACGTCAGAAAGCTTTGACCGTCAGAGAGAAGTCTCTTGCACACAAAAACCGTTTCGCGCGGAAAGCTTTTGCACAGAGAAGCTTTTGCACACAGAAGCTTGAGACACAGATGCATTTACACAGAAAAGCCTTTACACACAGAAAACTCCTGCACGAGAAGCTTTTACACACAGCACGCTTTTACACAGAGAAGTTTTTACACAGTGAAGCTTTTACACACAGAAGCTATCAGAAGCTTATACACACAGAGAAGCTTTTACACACAGAAGCTTTTACACAGAGAAGCTTTTACACACAGCAAGCTTTTCCGCACAGCATGCTTTTACACAAAAGCTTTTACACACGGCAAATTTTTACACACAGAAGAAGCTTTTACACACAGCACGCTTTTACACAGAGGAGCTGTTACACGCAGCAAGCTTTTACACAGAGAAGCTTTTACACACAGCAGCTTTTACACAGAGAAGCTTTTACACACAACAAGCTTTTACACAGAGAAGCTCTTCCACACAGAACCTTTTATGTACTAGTTTGCGCAAAACATTTCCGAGTACAACTTTGTACTACAAAACTTGTACCAAGTACTCCCAGTATTACTTTGTAGTACAAAGCTTGTGCAAAGCACTTCCCAGTACAACTTTGTACTGCAAAGCTGGCACAAAGTACTTCCCAGTACTACTTTGTGCTACAAAGCTTGCGCGAAGTACTTCCCAGTACAACTTTGTACTACAAAGCTTGCAATGAGCACGTCCCAGTACGACTTCGTACTGCAAAGCTAGCACAAAGTACTTCCCAGTACTACTTTGTACTACAAAGCTTGCACAAAATACTTCCCAGTACTACTTCGTACTACAATGCACAAAGCTTGCACCGAGTATTTCCCAGTACTACTGAGCACAATACGATTACAACTTTCAGCCGCAAAAGATAATATAACTGTTACGCGCACAGCCGCGGCGCCAAGCAACCTCGACGCAGCCATTACAGTGCGACCTGCAGAGATGGAGTTGCGAAACACAATAGAACTACGTGCAACGGCATCAAAATTGCAGCTCCAAAACCGGATCTCGGCGCCATAGCCAAAAGAAAACGGTTTTGAAGCACTTTTTAGAAAAAGTTTGAAAAAGAAAATCATCCGCGCCAAGATGGAGAAAAACCTGCTGCCAAAGCGCCATTTGCAACCTTCATGCAGCCACTCCAATACGATTTACGCAAAAGCAATAGTATTCTGCATGCAGCCGCAGCAGCGAGGAACCTTGCCGCAGCCATTACAATGCGTTTTGCAGCGCCACGTCTCAAACCCGCATGTATCTACGCGCATGGCAACGAAAATAGCAACAATCATGCAGCCATTCCACTGCGATCTGCAACCACAGATTCCAAAACACCCTATAACGACGCACACACAAACGCATCCAAAGCAGCTGCAACCCACCGTTACAGTGCGGGAACCAAAAAAACATCAAACTGACCGCAGCCGCACCCGCCGCACACACAGCTGCACTTCATCGCCGGCCGGAGCCGCTTTTACACGAAAAAACACGAGGTTTCGTGCCCCGGCTTCCTCCCCAAAGCAAACCCCATGCAACATCCATGCAGCCATTAAAATGCCTTTTGCAGCGCCACGTGGCAGACCCGCATGTATCTACGCACATGGCAACAGAACATGATGTATTGTTGTGTGATGTATTTTAGTATTGTCATGTGATGGTATTGTCATGTGATTTTGTTGTTGTGTGATGTATTGTTATGTGATGTACTGCTGTCGTGTGATGTATTGTTATGTGATGTATTGTTGCGTGATGTGTTGTTATGTTCTGCATTATGTGATGTATTGCTGTGTAATGTATTGTTATGTGATGCATTGTGTGATGTATTGTTATGTGACGTATTGTTGTGTGATCTGCTGTTGTGTGATTTATTATGTTGCGATGTGTTGTTATGTGACGTATTGTTTGTTCTGTACTGTTGTGTGATGTATTGTTATGTGATGTACTGTTTTGTGACGTAGAGTCTCACAATTCTATTTGTCCGTAACTCGGCAGATTGCTTCCCAACTTCCTTCGACAATTGAGGATATTTGAGGGTCAGAGCGGGGGCATGCATATTGAAAAACAAACATTGATGCTACTGCCGAGTACTGTCGGCAGCCCGTACTGAACTTCACTGATCTGCATTTTTGGCAGTCTGGACAGCTCAGCCAGGTTGTCGCAGGCAGCGGCCCCTTTTGATCTTTTTTGCAATTTATGCGGAACCATGGCTTCTACCTATGCGGGACCCTTTGAAATTCATTGCTCCGCAATACCTCCACCCTTGCTATAACAGCCGCCACAAAAAGTCACGAACTGCACATTTTTGGGTAGGCTTGGGCAAGGCAGTGGCCAATCTCAACACAAGACCTTTGGAAGCTCCAAAGTGGTTGGAAACCGTACCAAAAAAAGGCAAAAGGAAAGGGATTTCTGTCCCAAAGCAGAAAACAATTTGCAAGCTTTTAACAATTTGTTTGCCTCCAGAGGAACTATTCGAAATTGCTGTTTTTTTTAAATGCGATTCTTGGAGATTCAGATGCGCATTGTACTTGCTCAGTTTAAGTGTTGAGGCAATGTTGAATCCTGGCGTATGGAAGTCCAACCCGGACGACAGCATCACGCAACCACTTCTTTTTGATGTTTTCCGTCCTGGCGTGCTGTTGCTCAAGGCGGGGCGCAGACAAATCATTTGCACTGGACATGAAAAAACACAGGGTAAGGCACAGGGTGGTTTGGTACAGTGAGGAATATCAAAATATTTCTTTATATCTCTGCTTCGCTGATTTATCTCATGGTTTTCCTCCAGGGAACTTTTGCCGATCAGTGTCAAGCTGGTCTCAGAGCAACGGGATTCTGTTCAGGAGCCGCCTGCGCAGTGCAATCTTGGGACCATAGTCCAATCCAACGTGGTTGCTTGGCGACAGAGTCAGGCCAGTGTCATCGTTGCTTGATGAACTTGGAGCAATGCACCTACACATTCGATGCTTTGTTAAGAGGCCGTGGGGATTTCAAGACATTGCAGGACAGAGGAGAAACAAGAAAGGACAGAAGAGAATAGAAGCTGGCTTACTGTACTGTTGCCTGTTTTGCGTGACCGCCCGCAGGCCGTGTTTCTGGTTTTTATGTGTTTATTAGTCTATTGCTTCACTTACTGGTGTTGGATCAGATGTTACTCGAATATGTCACAGAGCTTCTGCGACTTGCAGCAAGCTTGCCAAAGATGAAGCTGACCTGAAACTCATCATACAAGATACTGTATACTGGTCATCAGCACAGCCGTCATCGCCATCATCATCATCATCATCATCACCATCACCATCACCATCGTCGTCGTCGTCGTCGTCAGCACCATGACAATCATCATCGTCATGCGCCATACATCCTACATCAAGCACCATCATCAAGACGTCCTCATCATCGTCATGTTTCTGCGTGCTTTTGCCACCCTCAGCTTTCTAAGCAGTTGCCTTTGTTTTCTGTGTGTGTGTGTGTCCTTTCTCCGGCTCACGTGCATCAACATTGTTGCTCAGTAAGAGCTCTACTAAAATGCCCGCCCAGATCGTGTTCTTGCACTTTGTGAGGAATCGTCCGGTCGATTTTACATGTTGGAAGAGCGCCTGGAGCTGCTCGAGAACACTTTGGAGAACCCTGCTGCCACGGGTGTGACAGGCCAGGTGCTGCTACTGAGTGCAGGATATACACCGCAGCTTAATGTCACTCCACAGGCGGATTGGATCTTTAGTCTTCAATCTTAGCTTGAGCTTCCCTTTTCTGTGGCAAGGGTCTAAGAGATGTCGCACCATGCATCTGTCTGGCTTTCGGCTAGGCTGAGTTTTGTTCGAGAAAAAACATCTTGAGTAGCGCCAGGTGGCAAGTGTCCGACAGTGCCCAAAACTTTTCTCAACGAGCACAGCTGCAAATTGCTGCCAGGGTGTCTGGCGTTGGGGCAGCAAGGTGCGGAGAACGGTCAAACTTCTGGGAAGGGAAATGCAGGATACACCGTGATACATCCCACGTCGGTCCATTATCATCAAAAATCATCATCATCATCATCAACAACAACAACAGGGTTAGGACATGTCAGGACTAGGAGTAAAAGTACCGTAGGAGTAGTAGGGATTTCCCTGCCGGGTGCTTTACAAATCAAGCAAGGCCTTTATGATGAGAATTCCGCTCACAACCAGACACCTTCCGGGATATTTGGGGATGATCGGGGATGTTTTGTCATTGGTTTTCATGGTGCGCCGTCATTTGTCTTGTTTTTCCCGAGAGCGTCTGAGCGCAGGGTTCTTCCAATAGTGGGGGTCTGTAAAACATCTTCACACCTTCTCATCTTCACACCTTCCCATCTTCACATCTTCTCATCTTCACATCTTCTCATCATCTTCTCATCTTCAGATCTTCTCATCTCCTCATCTTCTCATCTTCTCATCTTCTCATCTTCACATCTTCACATCTTCTCTCATCTTCTCTCATCTTCTCACATCTTCTCACATCTTCTCACATCTTCACTCACATCTTCACTCACATCTTCTCACATCTTCTCACGTCTTCTCACATCTTCTCACATCTTCTCACATCTTCTCACATCTTCTCATCTTCTCCACATCTTCTCATCTTCACATCTTCACATCTTCTCTCATCTTCTCTCATCTTCTCTCATCTTCTCACATCTTCTCACATCTTCTCACATCTTCTCACATCTTCACTCACATCTTCTCACATCTTCTCACATCTTCTCATCTTGCCCTCTTGCCCTCTTGCCCTCTCCTTCTTTTCTATTTCTCTTTTGAAGGCGGGAGCAGGGACAGTGCCAACGAGACGGCACGAAACGCAACCCTTTCGCACGAAATGAGGCTCGATCGGCAAAAACTGAGGTACAATTGCGATTTGACTTGTCCTGGAGCAACCCTTTCGCACGAAATGAGGGTCGATCGGCAAAAACTGAGGTAAAATTGCGATTTGACTTGTCCCGGAGCAA
>Ga0126342_10004208_pt1 | contig 24395 bp, 23 predicted proteins | sample Cyp1metagenome_FD_92528 | JGI IMG/M metagenome (GOLD analysis project Ga0126342, IMG submission 92528) | Coral microbial communities from Lord Howe Island, Old Settlement Bay, Australia - Cyphastrea 1 metagenome | ecosystem: Host-associated > Invertebrates > Cnidaria > Coral ...
AATATTAGGGGAACGCTTCGAAATCCAGTTTATGGCAATATGTTATATAGATTTTAAAAAGGGATTTAATCAAATTTGAAATCGATAGTTTTATTTTTATTATGAAGGTTTTCATTGGAATATTAGGGGAAAGCTTCGAATTCCAGTTTTTGGCAATATTTTTATAGATTTTGAAATGGGATTTAAATGAATATAATCAAATTTGAAATCGAGTTTGTTTGTTTTTATTATTAAGGTTTTCATTGGAATATTAGGGGAACGCTCCGAAATCCAGTTTATGGCAATATGTTATATAGATTTTAAAAAGGGATTTAATCAAATTTGAAATCGAGTTGTTTTTTTTCATTCTTAGGATTTTCATTGGAATATTAGGGGCACCCTAATACAAAATACCCCCTCATAATCAAAATAGCTCACCGTGTTTACCATTTGGGGGGTGGTGTTTTAGTAATGGGGAGAGAGGATTACAATCAAAAACATTATGGGCAATTCATAGCAACCGGTGTTTGATGTGGATCTAAGGTTCTATTCCAGCATTGTGTCTTGGGCAGCGCACAGTGGGTGTTGGTTGAGTTTCACGTCGAGACCTTGTTTCATGTGCTGATATCTACCTTGGCACATGGTATAGATTGAATTATCTTGCCAGAAGTTTGATAGAATTTTTGAGTAGCTGAAATGGGAAACCCCAAGCATGTTCCACAACTACTGTTGATTCTAATCCGAAAGATTCAGTTGAACATGTTGCTAATGTTTGAGTTTTATAGGTCATACAAAACTGGATAGACCTTGCTGGGTGGCTTGATAGGCCATGCTGTTGTTGCTGCTATAAATCTGTATTTCTGTCAGGCTAGTGTATCTTGGATTTCACACGTTTTCATTGACAACTGGGTACCATGAAATGTTGGTTGAAACCCTATGATTTTACGATTGGCCACGGACTTGGGATTCCAACCAACCATAAAGATTGGTTTTGTTAGCGAAAGTGTGGGATTTAATCGACAAGATCTGCAAACTGAATAGAAATCATCCTAAATTTTGTTTGTCAATGAGATCCCAGTGCGATTTCAAGAGCCATGGTCCTCTCCTCCGTCGCATAATGTTCAATTTGTATGCGTGCTGACGTTTTTTTTTGTTAGAAATTAGAAAAAAATAGTGTTGGATAAATTATCGCGACCTCAATGTAACGTCACCGCTGAAATGGTGCTTTTTCTGTGTATACGTGTGGGCAACCATCATGAATCATTCCCAAACAGCCGAAGTGTTCAGAGTAGTGAACTATTACGATTTATCCGCATGATATTTTTCATTGATGGTTGGGTATTTATGTCCATCAAATTTACCATTAACCAATAGATATTATAGGGAAAATAGGGATTTTGCACCGTCCTGGCCCAGGTGAGTTACATGCAAATTCTTCTCATAGGCGAGGGGCTTGTTGCGCCCCGGTGACCTGATGGGTCTTCGGGGTCTCGGAAGTCAACCACAAGGGTGGCCACGGTGAATGATTTTCTTCGTTTTGCCGAAGTTCATGGATGCGTATCTCATTATATTTTGATATATTTTATGGCCAAAAATACCAGTTATAAGTACTTATAACATCTTATAACCACATTGATAGATTGTATAACCCCATTTAAAACCAGTAACTCATAAACCGCCATAACTGTAGAACATATTAGAACTTGATCCTGATCTGAGGGGAATCATGAGGTGTGGATTTGCCATGAAAATTATATAATCCAGTCAAAATGGGAGTTTTGGTAGCGGGTTCTCTAGGTGCGTCCAAATCCTGGCTTTGTCAGTCCCAGAGTTGGGTTTAAGTTCGATTATGCGGTTCTATTTTCATCTAATAGTATACAAGACATTACAAGACAAGACAATCAATGGATTGGTTTTCAAGGGAAAATCTACATTGAAACCATAGATTTTCCCATTGAAACCATGGATTTTCCCATTCAGATCATGGGGCGTTTCCGGTGAAAATTTCATTTCACCAATCCATTGAGATGGACAAAGCGCAGGCATCGTGCTCTCTGTAGATATCCTTCCAGAGGGTGTGCCTTGGAGAAACATTAACTGGTGATATAATGGTGATTAATGGTGAGTAATCATGGTGATTAATGATAAATTAATACTGGTTGGTGGTTTGGAACATGAATTTTATGTTTCCATAGATTGGGAATGTCATTATCCCAACTGACGAAGTCATATTTTTCAGAGGGGTAGGTCAACCACCAACCAGTTAATCGCGTGGGCGCGTAGCTGGTTGGTGGTTTGGAACATTTTGGAACTACACGGGCGGGCTGCATCCAAAGCTCGATGCCGCGCCATGGAAAGGTGGAAAGGAAAGGTGTAATGGTGGTTTAATGGTGGTTTAATGGTGATTAATGGTGAGTAATCATGGTTATTAATGTTAATTCAACAGGTTGGTGGTTTGGAACATGAATTTGATTTTCCCCAATAGTTTGGATGATGATCCGATCTGACTTGAAATATATTTTTCAGGGGGGCAGGTCAACCACCAACAAGCATAGGCTTGGTGGTGAAAAAGGTTCCTCTTCATCATTAATACTTGAAATATACTTGAAAAATGCCGTTTCCCCAACGAATTTAATAGTTTCACGCACTGTAGTGTATTCTAGCCAAGCAGTCGAAAAACAAAAAAAAAACAGCTGGTGTTTTTCATGATGTTTTCCAAGTCGCCGACTGGGAAGGGAAAATCAGCAGGAAGCCCCGTGATTTTTTTCCACAGATGCGTCTACCATGTCTAGCTATCAATCCCAAGACCTGCAAAAGCTGCCCTGGGATTCGGCATTGATTGTTGGCGTGGTGTCAAAACAGTTTAGCCATGGATTTTCCCATCGTTTTTTTCCAATATAGGGGGATGGGTTTAACAATCAATCCATCAGGGACTTATAATGACATCCCCCCCATGATCGGATTCCCCTTTTGGGACGATCCATGGGAGGTTTCCTGAAATAGGGCTACCTCCAAATCATCCATTTTGGATTGGGATTTTCAATTATAAACCATCCATTTGGGGGTATCTCCATTTTTGGAACCCCCTATAATATATATATATATACTCTCTCTCTATATATATATAATATATCAGTACAGAACTTATTATATATAGGTGGAAGTTCCAGTTTGGCATCTCTCTTGCCACATGGAAGTGGGCAGGAACGGAACTTTTTTGCATGACGTGATGGTTCATGGAAAACAAGTTTTGACCCTAAAACCACCACACTGATCCCCTCAAATCGATTGAAACATCTGAGGTTTCCGTTAAACTTTTCTCCAAAATCATACTGAATCAGTTCCCAAATTAGGGGCTAGCCCCAAATCATTCAAATTTTCGTAGGAAATAGTCCATTCAATAAAACCAGCTATTGGTGAACCCCCAAAAAGACCAAGATCCGGGAGAACAAGATGTCTGCGGTCTTCGCCATTTTCATGGTGTCCGGTCGCCCGTTGAACTTCCTGGGAGAACAACCGGGGGGGTTTTGATCTACGAAATCTGCTGGATTTTTTCATGGGGGAGGGCAGAAAATAAATTTGCGATTTTTTTTTGGGTAACCATGAAAATTTGGGAATCGTTTGGGTATATGGGTTTTTTGGCAACCATCATTTGGATAGAGACCTAATATGAAGTCAATGATTTTCGGATTCCATTAATTCGTTGGATGATTGAGCTGATTATTTGTGGTATTCAATTTAGTATTCACTGATGATTATCCAATTTCTAGCCATTCTGATGCCATTATGATGTAATACATGACTGGTATTTTGTTGGCTTATCAGATCCAATTTCCAGCAAGTTAAACTGGGATCTTCTTAAGCTAAGTTGGTGGGCCAGCGAATTTGGCTTGCTGGACTGGTGGATTGGTCCGGTAGATATTTCTTGGGTGGAACATTGGCACCGCTCCGCAGAGGCACCGCAGAAGTAGGAACACCTATTCGGTGAAGCACTGGGTTAATGATACCCATATGATCCATGTATGGTATATTTACCTACATTTGGGTGATTTTTAGGGTAAATGTTGGCAAATATACCAGCACCATGGAGCATATGGGATAGGGGAAACCATCACTCTTCCAGGTGTCGTGACTTTGAAGGCAAGTCTTGACAACCATCCAGCCAGCGGAAGAGTTGGGAAATCACCTCTGCTACTGTTGATGGGCCAGCGAAATCTGATAAACCACCAAAAGGATGGTTGAAAGCCTATAAATAGTGGGATGTTTACCATCAACTGGTGCAGGATTTCGCAACCATGCACAGTAGCAGAGGTGACTTGTTCGCTAGGACTTCCCAAGGTGACTCTGAGCTTCTCCAACTTTTGGGGAATCCTTTAATGGGTAGTCTTTTGCTATGGCCATACTAACCGAAGCGGCCTTAAAGTTGTCATATGTTTAACAGCTGGCAGCTAGCCATCTGGCAACATCATCGAACTAAATGCGGTATTTTCCAGCACGCCATGTTTGATTACCAGAGGGTTTTAGTCAGAAAAAGGGGATTTACCGGTGAATTAATAGTTTGACCTTGTTTTCCAGAGGATTTACCAGTGAATTACCAGTGAATTTCTGGTTGGTGGTTTGGAACATTTGGATTATTTTTCCATATATTGGGAATGTCATCATCCTAACTGACTTTCATATTCTTCAGAGGGGTAGGTCAACCACCAACCAGATTTTCTATTTATTTGATAAAGTCTTCAGCCCCCTTAACGGGGCCTTTCCGTTAGGACCAACATGATCGCGTCCGCGCTCACCAAGACCAACGCGTGGCTTGGCGGGTTGGGCACCTGAATGAAGGGATAATTGAAATCCCACATCCAGATATTTGGGGGTACCCTCTGGTAATTTAGCTATTGAAAATGGCCATCTATAGTGGATTTACCCATTGAAAATGGTGATTTTCCATTGTTATGTTAGTTTACCAGAGGGTAAAAGTGGTGGTAAAAATCTTGGGAAATGGATATATATAATATATATATATATAATGGGGATATCATGGGGATATGTTTTGGGCGAAGATTAGGGATTTGGGATTTTATGGATTCTGATAATGCCCAAGATATTGGAATCAACGGACAGGGATTCAAAGAACTCTGCTCAATTGTGACAGATTTCTTTTTCTCTCAATCCATGGGTAAATGAGTGTGCTTCAATTTTGGTATATTATATATATATATAAGAAGGTACTTGTTCTTAGAATATGTCGGAATTCAATCCCGACCCCCACTTTTACAACATCGGGTACATAGAATATGGTTTATTTTTAGGGGGTCCAATCCCCGAAAATTCAGCTCCACCAAAAAACCCTGCGCTCCCACCATGGATCACCATGGTTTTTTCCACTGCTACCGCGAACTTAGTTCCATTTCTTCAGTTTCTTTTTACAATCTAAACATATTTCGTAGGCATTCATGTCGGTTCATTTATGCTGCAGTATGGGTTATATTTTGATAATTCAAAAGATTTTAGTGGGATGAAAATTTGAAAACCGTCCATTTATGTCCATTTATGCTGCAGTATGGGTGATATTTTGATAATTCAAAATATTTTAGTGGGATGAACATTTGATAAATGTCCATTTATGTCCATTTATGCTGCAGTATGGGTGATATTTTGATAATTCAAAAGATTTTAGTGGGATGAACATTTGAAAAACGTCCATTTATGTCCATTTATGCTGCAGTAGGGGTGACCTGTTTATAATTCAAACAAATCAAAAAAAACATCTTCCAGAATTGACAAAATATTCTATGTATACATCTGGGATATTCTACGTACACCCTTTTTTTTCAATTCTGGAAGATGCCCCAAAACCTTTTTTTTTTTGTTCAATTCTATATTCCATGTTCTAGTACTTAGTTATATATATATAGCTATAGCTATAGCTATAGCTATATATATATATATAACTGTGCCTGGTTGGTGGTTTGGAACATGTTGTTTTCCATTTCATATATGGGATGTCATCCTTCTCATTGACTTTCATATTGGTCAAGATGGTTCAAACCACCAACCAGATGTATATAATGAATTATAATGATGTGTATGTGTTTCGTTGAGAAACGCAACACAGACGTAGTCGTCTCGCCTTTTTGTTTTTGCGGCCAAGGTTTGAAATCTACGTGGGCGAAGATTTGATCTGGTCCACCATGGCCAGACAACGAAGCCCCAATCTACAGGCGGGTGGAAATCGTTGGGTGACCTGAAAGAAATGACCCTCTGGTAATTTAACATAGCTATAGAAAATGGCACATTTATAGTTGATTTATCTATTAAAGATGTGATTTCCAGTTCGCTATGTTTGTGAAAATGGCACATAGAAATAGTTGATTTATCTATCAAAACTGGTGATTTCCAGTTCGCAAGCTATGTTTGTTTGCAAGAGGGTAGCTGGATTTCACCAGCAGAAATCATTAAACACCGGATGATTTCATTGATTTATGATAGCTAAGTTGGCTTTGAAATACCATAACTATAGGATTTGTGGTGGATATACCATACCTATAGTTGAATGATGCTGAATGCTTCACCAACTGAGATTCACCAGCAGGGACAGGTGGAGGGGGCGAATTTGGACATTGGCAACACGAAATTCTGGTTGGTGGTGACTGGAACATGATTTAATGGTGGTTTAATGGTGATATAATGGTGATTAATGGTGAGTAATCATGGTGATTAATGATAAATTAATACTGATTGGTGGTTTGGAACCATGGAATTTTATGACTTTCCATGTATTGGGAATAATCATCCCAACTGACCTTCATATTTTTCAGAGGGGTAGGTCAACCACCAACAAGTATTCATCCAGCACATACCCAAAAAGCTCCGAAAGGCCTACAAGTAATTACAAAAATCTATTGTTCATATCAGCATATCAAAAAGGCCCAACTCGCACCAGAGTTGGGGACTATGCCTGGTGCATGTCTGAATGTTTGCCAGGACCTTGTGAAGGGCTTTGCCTCAGTGGGGGTTGAAATTCTCTCCCAGTAGCGGAGGAGTAAAAGAAAATGCACGCCTCGCGGCCGAAGAACTCTTCGGCAACGGCGGGGGGTGGCGATGAAAGGATTTGGAGAACCAGACACCATCCTAAACCATTGTAGAGGCCAGGCGGCCAGGCCATTCCATCCCATATGATCCATGGTGCTGGTATATTTACCTACAAAACTGGGTGATTTGTTAGGGTAAATGTTGGCAAATCTACCAGCACCATGGTTCGCATATGGGCATGTCAAAACCCTTTTGATTCCGAGCCTCTGGAACTTGACACCCCGGGCAACGCGGCCCCAAACGCCTGTGCCATTTGAGCGTTGAATGAAGTGGTCGCCTCAATGCACTGTCTCACCAGTGCAGGGCGGTCGCTGAGAGCTGCTCAGTCGGGTGCAGCACTTGGTGCCGTGGTGGCAGAAAGTGCCGAAGAAATTGCTGTCGGGGCGTCAATTTTCTCACAGGTTCACTTGTTTTGGGGGGGGCCAAGTTGCGGCTGGATTTTTCATGATTTTTCACATGATTTTGGACTAAACGACATGTTTTCGCATCATTGAGGGGATGAAGAGTCGTTTATCAGCTGTTTTGATTGCCAGAACAAGATATCAGGGGTTCGATCCCTAGCCGAATGTTGAGAGTCGAGAAGACTTTCTTGAATTTCTTGGCATGAGTGAGGGCCAATAGGCGCATAGTTGCTGGAAAACGATGTGAATCAGTGTCCCTCCCAAAGCTATGATTTTGCTGTTGTTTGGAGAAACTTTACAATCTTAGCGCATTATTTCGGACAGATCAAGCATGAACATGGCATAGCAGCACTGGAAGCGAATACACTGTAGCAGCTTCTTGGCCTTTGGCCAACTAATCAGAGAGTGAACCTGTTGCGACGTTGCGACTCGGCTGATGACGACACGCCTGGATAGTTGATGAAGGGGGATGAAGTTCAAATATTGAGTAGATCAGAACCTCAATAGTCAGTTCAATATTAGTGATGTTTGAACCAATAAACATCAATAAACTAAACAGTTTGAACCAATAAACACCAATAAACATCAATAAGTTAGATCTGGAACAAGTTTGCAGTCAGTTTAGTGATGTTTGAACCAGTTTTGGACTCAATAAACATCAATAAACTAAACACAGGTTTGCTGATTGGCAATGTTTGCCTCCACAAACGATATAGCTTTTCCACTAGGTCGATGATTCAGAATCGTGTGATGTTGGCGTGTTTGAATAAACTATGTGTTTTCTTGCTACAATTACTGGTTGGTGGTTTAATGGTGATTAATGGTGAGTAATCATGGTGATTAATGATAAATTAACTGGTTGGTGGTTTCAAACATGGCTTTTAGTTTTCCATAAAAGAAAAGGGATGTCATCCTTCCCATTGACGAAGTCACATTTTTCAGAGGGGTAGGTCAACCACCAACCAGATTCGATGATCATGCAGTCTTGATCTCAATGTGTTCCACCTGTCAGAGTTTGCTTTTGATCTAAAGGTCCATATTTGACTTGCGTTTCGCCATTTGGTCAGAAGTGCCAGAGGTACCAGCCGTAGATGAGTACCATAGAACCGGGGCCATTTTGGTTGTCGAAGCTTGACACTGGCTGTTGAGATTCCGTCAAGATACGTTAACTGATTGGTGTTTTGGAACATGACATTTATGATTTTCCATAATATATGGGAATGTCATCATTCCAACTGACGAAGTCATATCTTTCAGAGGGGTAGGTCAACCACCAACCAGATTTAGTTTGATGATTTTTCCAATTGAAACCCACATTCATATGATTTGCAATTGCCATTGGATCCCATATCTAATAGAACATTCCTTATACTTAAATCAACCCATCACACTTGCCATGGTTCCATGGAATGGCCCATTCCTATAGGTTCGATTACCAAAGGCTAAATACACTGTCATGGCCCCTGACATAAATGGATTTTTTTTTAGCCATGACAAAGGCAACCACCAACCAGTATGATCAGTATGTGAATGGTTCAAAGTTGATTGACCCTTTTCACAAAGATCAAAGTTGGGCACCGTATTTTAAAAGGGGGAACTGAAAAAAAACATCACAATCCTAAAAACCGAAGTCTTCATGGCATGTTTTGATAGATTCCTCGACTTGACGGGTGACTCCTCTGAAGACTTGGATGGGAAATCCTGAGGAAAGCTCAAGCATTTCAATAGCTCGAAGCACGAGTTTTGTTCGTGAAACTGTCCATAAACATATTGAAAAATGAGCTTAAAATGATTTTCAATGGGATCGGGGTCCTGTATTTTTTTGATAAAATCTCAATCCAATGAAATTGCCCAGCCAATATCCTTGAGCAGGGGAATGGATCAACAAATTGGCCTTGTAGCGGTGTGAACGCAGCCTCATTAGTACAGTCTGCCATCGGCGCCGAGAAAAGGGACGATGTCCGCGAGTTGAAAAAAACACGGTGGTGCCCCTACAAGGTGGTGCCCCATAGTTATAAGTTGGTTTATGTAGATTCACCCCATGAAAACTAGTTCGTTATTTATCTACCATAAACCATAGTGAAATTGGAATTGTGTGCACCAACTTAGCGTTCACGAACTGGGGCACCACCTGGTACTTTTCGCGAAGTTGGTTTATAGATACGTTAAGTATACATGATGGATGGCCATGGATGGCCATGGTAGATACAGAGTTTCTGGCTTTCAACAAAGCAACATGGCCATGGGTCCACCGTTCCGAAGATGGGGCGGTTATAAGCGCGGTGATTGGACATGGTGATTTTTTAGCCATGGAAAGGTTTGGTGATTGGTTTTTTTTTACGGACTATTTAAGGTGCTAAAATCACTTGGTCAACTCTATAAGTTTGGTAGCTTTATGAATTATACGCTCTTAATGACTCTTTCTGGATCTTTGAACTTTACGGTAGTATAATTGGCCAAAGAAAACTCGGTCCACATGGATCTCGCACAAAAATCATCTGAATGGACATCTTTTGCAGAGGTCCCCATGGGATCTCAGCTTTTGCTGGCTCAAAAGAGAGATTCAGAGTTCCCTGGAGCACAAGAAACAGTAAGATTTGGATACATGGAAGATTTTGCTTCATAGCATTGAGCCATTTGAATCCATTTTGTTTAAAAAAATGAGATGATCGGGATAGCTCAGTTTGACCAATACCCATCTATATAGACTAGTCATGTGGATACTGGGGTGCAAAGATCCAGTGATGAGGGGAGCATCTCTGTTCCCCCGGGAGAAATACTGAGCTATACGGAGAATCCAATCCATTGACCGGTTTGCTCCCTGCCCGATTTGGTGGTGAAATTGGGAGCTAAAATCACCATGATTGGCCACCAAAAAGGTGGCAATCGTTTACCAGGGTTGAGCAAGAGTGATACCAGCCTTGGCACCAGTATCTTGTGCGGCGGTGATGGCTTGCTGGAAAGGCATCTGCCGGATATGGTGCAATTGGTTACACCATGCAAGGCTGGGCCCCGAACTTGCCTAGTTGACCCTGGTTATGGAAGTTGCATGAAGTTGCAGTGTCTATTCTAACATTTCTAATGTGGTGCCCCAGCTATGTTTATAAGCCCAGCCCACCGTATATGAACCAGTTGTTTTTTTGTCACAAACCAACTTATCTAGCTACGATAGTAAAAAAAAACCCTCATTTGTGCTGTTGTTTGATTAAATCACCTGTTGTCTTGGTTTACCATGGTTTACCCTTCCTTTTTGCTGGTCAAATAAACATGTTTGCATCATTATTTTCTGTTGGTTCCGCACCCGTAAATGATGGTTAGTTCACTCAGCAATGGGAAGCCCCCCGGTAGAATTGGCTGATGCTTTTTCCAGATTGCTCCAGGGTATGTACAGAGTATTACATAGAGGACCCTCCAATACTCTCCAGCTATGTTGTTGTTGGTTGATCTTCACCTATTTCACAACCAAGATATATCATGATATATCCACTACAGCGACTACAGCCCAACAGCACAAATCACAAACCAACTTACTAAAAGTGAAATCCCGATAGTCGCAGAATGCCTAGATACCTTTTGACGTGGTGTGCTGGAATATGTTCCATTTAGATCCATTTCTGGTTGGTGGTTTGGAATATTCTTTATTTTTCCATATATTGGGAATAATCATCCCAACTGACTAATATTTTTTTAGAGGGTTGAAACCACCAACCAGATTTAGTTTGATGATTTTTCCGCTTGAAACCCACATTCATATGATTTGCAATTGCCATTGGATCCCATATCTAATAGAACATTCCCTATACTTAAATCAAACCCATCACACTTGCCATGTTCCATGGAATGGCCCATTTCTATAGGTTCGATTACCAAAGGCTAAGTACACTGTCATGGCCCCTGACATAAATGGAATTATAAGCCATGACAAAGGCAATATACACTCATGGCACTGGCAGTTACCTGTCATAGCCCTAAATAACTGGATAAATGGGATTATAAGATATTGTTGTAATTACCAAGACAGTTATACAGTTATACATTAAATGGGATGAAGTTATAAACACAGTTTTCTTAGGTTATATAAACATCATAAGCCACTTATAACTCTTGGGCACCGCGCCAGAGCCAGGCTGGGCCGGCCCCGGTCTCTGAGCGAACGGCCGCCATCCTCCGCTCGCTTACGTGTCTCGGAGCACGTGTGGAGCACGAGCGCTCAGCACTCGGAGGGGTCCAGGAGACCCCGGAGATCCATGGAGAAAAGTACAGTTGGTGACATAACTATGGAAAAAAACACAATTTTTAATGGGAAAATCCACTATTTCTATGGCCATTTTCAATAGCTATGTGACAAATTACCAGAGGGTAAATTGGGGTGAACTAATAACTCCAATTTCACGAGCTGGTTTATGGTACGCAAATAATGAACTAGTTACTGGGGCTTATGTATAAACCAACTTATAAATAATAACCATTAACTGTAATCCCCATTAACTATAGATATAACCCCCATTCATCAACCCTAGTTATTGGACTGATGTTCACCAACTTAGCTAACGAACTGGGGCACCACCATTTTTTTGGGATTGAAGTAGGGGACATCCATGGATTTCGCCCGGGCTTAGTAGGGTTTGGAATTGTCGGAACCTTAGATATCTCACTGATATCTTCACAGTTTCCAATTATTATATGATATAATAATATTGTGTAATCATATCGCGTTGGTAAACTTAGATTAGATAGTTGCTTGCTTATTAACTTGCCTAGTTTATTAGACATGGTAAACAAAACCAAATATACTAAACACCTACGATCTTCTGGACTCCAGGGGTGTATCAGTGTTTATCATGTGTCGCCACCTCAAGACTACAGTCGCCCAATCTTTGGAAAAAAAAACATCCTTTCTGATTCTGGAGAAGGCCATTTTCTGATACGTATTTGCTGATGTGATTTGATCTGGTTGGTGGTTTCAAAACATTTTTTATTTTCCATTTAATATATGGGATAATCCTTCCCATTGATTTTCATATTTTTCAAGATGGTTATTGCACCACCAACCAGTGATTAGATTACCATTTTTTTTGCTGGTCAAATCCCCTAGTTTTGGATAAGCCCAGACCTCACAGTGCTGGTGATATCCCACGTATCTACCATTTTGGCTGGTGAAATCCTGTCTCTGACCTGATCCCAAGAAAAACTACTACTAGTAGGTTTATGTTGTTCGATGTTTGTCCCTTGAAGTAACTTGATATAATATATATATATATACATAACACAATCCAGTTGTTAGTGACCTTGTGAAATGAATCAACTTGTATACCTAGCCTGCGAGGGCCCGCTTGCCTCGATGGCTCTATTCAACGATTGTGAAAATCATATCTCTGACATATATATATATATATACACCATTATACACCCATTTTACCTCTATAATGCTTGGTCTTTTACGTCGCCATGTTTACATGTTCAAACATGTCGAATGTCGAATCATTGGCGAATCATGGATTGTTTTATCCGTGTATTGGTCATTTATATTCAACTGGTTGGTGGTTTGGAACCATGGAATTTTATGACTTTCCCATTCATGTGGGAATGGATTGTCATCAAACCAACTGACGAAGTCATATTATATTTTTCCGAGAGGTAGAAAATGGTAGGTCAACCAACCACCAGGCAGTCAATCCATGTTATTTATAGATCCATGTAGGTGAGCATTACACCTTGGAGAAGAAGTTGGGCGTTGGAGCCTTCGGCATCTCGACTTGTCGTGGAGCGTTTTTTTTGAAGCAGCAAAGATGATGGATTTATAGTGAGACTTCTTTACTAGGACATCACCAAAACGCTAAGTTGGTGGGCTAAGTAGTGGAAGTATTACTAGGACATGATGGATTTATAGTGGAAGTATTACTTGGTTAAGTGTAACGCTTACGGTAGAGATGTGTTTCTTTACTCGAACATCTAGGGGCACCGCACCGCAGTGGGACCAAGGGACCAAGATGGGCCTAGGGACCATCACTTAGCATATTATTCCACAGGAGATTGGCGATTTACAGCAATAAATGGTGAACTTTACCCAAACATGAAATTCTCCATATCTAGTTCTAAACCAAACGGAAACCTCTGATGTTCCTGAAGGAATCGCGGGGTTGAATATTCATACCTCATAACTACCAACTATTTTGGTTTGAAAGCCAGGATACTAGGAATTTGACATAGTTTGACCGATTTCCTCATTGTTAGCTATTACCCAACGCCAACAATGCGGATGCAACGCATCAAGATTGGGCTTCAACAAACCCAAGAATTGGATGCTGTAACTCTACCTTGGATGTAGCCCTTACCATGTTTATATTGTGTTTGTATTTTTTTATTTTTTCCGGGAACATATCCCTTGAAATGGGAGTGAGACAATGTCATATAGGTTGTGTCCAAATTTTGAAAAACCTATCGTTGAGGCCTATGGATGTGCATTTATTATGTGAACACATGAAGATCTGGAGATTTTCCATACGGTTATGGCCCTGTTTAAGGGCCTTAAATGGGATTGTAACTTCTACAACTAAAGTGATAATATCATATAGATATATACATATATATATATATATACATATATAGATATACATATATATATAGATATGCATTATATATATATATTATATTATATATATATACATTATATTATATATTTAAGCCAGGAATAATTGTTAGGGGCTACGACTTGCGGATCCTTCAAGTCCACCGTTGTTGGGCGACCGAAAAAAAGACGACCCCCGAAATCTTTCACCATTCGTTTCACCATTGAACATGACCAGGGGTTGGTTTGCCTGTCCCACTTTGGGAATATTGACCATTATATTAGCCATATAATGACATAATGTTAGTATATATGTTAGTATAGTATATTCACCATTGTCATTATATTATAGGGAACATCACCTGAAAAATAGTAGCCATGGCATTGACCATATACCGATTTTGGTTGGGTGATGTGAAAAAAGGGGACATTTAATGACCCATTGAACATGACTAGCTTTGCATGATTGGGGTCACCCCATTTTAGGAAACCTCCATATACACACACTGACTGAACATTTACAAGGTGGTATACCCACCTCAATTTAAAAAAAATGTGTTGTTTTGAAGCCCTTTATTGCAATAAACACGGGTGACACTGTTGTTATACGCCAACTCAACGATTCTGAACTGGGGAACCACCTGAAACTGTCGATCTTCGGATCTTCGGGTCGTTTCAGCAGCCCCTTCCGTCAGGGACAGTTTGGCGAGCCACCAGCAAGTCGACAGGTTGCCTCCTCAGGCGATGACATCCTCCCATTGGATCCATCGGTTCATCATGATTTTCTGGACCTAACATATATGCAGCATATATTAGTACCTGGATTATTATGGATTATTTCACTTGACTCATGTGTTAGACTAATAACTTGGGATTACCCTCTGGTGAACTAACATAGCAATGGAAAATCACCATTGTTGATGGGAAAATCCACTATAAATAGCCATTTTCCATTGCTATGTTAGTTCACCAGAGGGTATATTCAATTTTCATATACTGTCCTAGAAAGAAAAGTGGATTGATGTGGTAAAAATCATGAATCATGAGAGTCCCCAGAGTAATCTCGATATGTCAAAATGGAGGTGTCCTAAACTGGGGTACCCCAAATCATCCAAAAATCGATTGTTTTAGTACTGAAACCCATGGTTTTGGGCATCCCCCATTTTAAAGGGAGGGCTATTTTTGTGTTTTTTCGCGGCAGGTTTTGGATTTTTGTGGGGTTCCTGGTTCTATGCTTTCCTGTTTCTTTACTTTTCTGCTTTTCTGCTTCTCTGCTTTCTGCTTCTCTGCTTTTTTGCTTTCCCTGCTTGATTGCTTTTCCTGCTTCTCTGTTTTTTTGCTTTTTGCTTTTCCTGCTTCTTTGCTTTTCTGCATCTCTGTTTTCCCTGCTTCTCTGCTTTTGTACGTCTGGTCCTTTCTACTTCTACTATTCTACTTTTTCTTTTCTTCAGTCATGTGTTTTTGCTGCTCTACTTCCTGCTCCTTTGCTTCTTTGCTTCCTGTCTTTACTGTCACTTTGTTTTTCATGTTCTTTTGCTTGATTCTATTTTGTTTGTATCCTAAATGAAACCCTAGAGAGACCCTAGGTGAAACCCAAAGAAACCCTAAAGAAATCCTGATAAGAAACCCTACATGAAGCCCTAAATGAACCCTAAAGAAACCATAAATGAAACCCTAAAGAAACAATAAATGAAACCCTAAAGAAGCTTTAAATGACACCCTAAATGACATCCCAAAGAAACCCTAAACAACACTCTGAAAAAAAATAAATGAAACCGTAACTGACACCTTAGCTGAAACCCTAAATTGACACCCTAAAGAAACTGTAAATTGACACCCTAAATGAAACCCTAAACGAAACCCTAAAGAAACCCTAAAAGACACCCTAAATGAAACCCTAAAGGAACCCTAAAGGAACCCACTTGAACGTTTAGAAATCATGAAAAGAAATCATGATAAGAAACCCTGGAATGAAACCCTAAAGAAAACTTAAATGAAACCCTAAAGAAGCCTAAAGAAACCCATTTGAACGTTTAGAACTCCTGATAAGAAATCCCGATAAGAGACCCTACATGAAACCGGAAAAAAAACCTAAATGAAACTCTAAAGAAACCCCAACGTTAAAGAAACCCTAACGTTAAAGAAACCCTTAATGAAACCGTGAAGAAGCCCTAAAGAAACCCTAAATGATACCCCAAATGAAGCCCTAAATAAAACCCTAAATGAAACCCTAAATGAAACCTTAAATGAAAGCCTAAAGAACCATCAAGAGACCCACATGAAAGTTTGAAGCACCAAAATGTAGCACATACCATGCAAATGAGAGGTTGAAATGCCAAAAGGTGACAAATACCATACAAAATGGAAGGCGAACATGGCCAAATGTAGCAAATACCATGCAAAATGCAAAGTGACCATGCCAAAATGTAGCAAATACCATGCAAAATGTCAGGTTCTAGTTCAAAACTGTGGCAAATACAAGGCAAAGGTTGTGAAAGTTGGGAAAGAAAGCCAAAAAGAATCCAAATCCAGAGGCAAACAAAAAAAAAAACTATTCTACACAAGGTGGTGCCCCATAGTTAGCTAAGTTGGTTTATAACTCCAATAACTATGGTTTATGATAGATATAACTATAGTTAATGGGGTTTATAAACCAACTTATAACTGAGGGGCACCACATTGCATCCATTTTAAAGTAAATGATGGCCAAGGTCCGACAAACCCAAGCCATCCAAAGTCTTGGGCTTTGGCCCTGAGGCCTTCAGTATGCAGTGAAGATGTCTCTGGGCTGAACCCGAGGATCAGATTGTTTTCCTCCAAAAGATACGTTTTTTTTTGAGGATCATACGGCTTACTTGTAGATTTTTCAGGTCAAGATGCAGTTTACATCGGATGAAATCTACTTGAGGACTTCAGAAAGATCAAAAAAAATACTCAAGGTATATGGATTTTATCAATAACTCCATGACTATGACATGCTATGACCATATCAATATGGCATCAATGTGAAGCCTTACGTCTCGCGTCTCGCGACCTCGTCGGCCATTCAGGGTTCCAAAGAAGGACCCCGAGACTTTGCAGCTACTGCAGCGCGAAATTGGCATCATGCAGGAGGGATTGGGATGGGATGGGAGGTGCCCAGATTGTTTTTGTTGCACCTTATAGCCCTGAACAGTTATAAGTGGATTATCATGATAAAAAAAATATATATCATATAAATAATATAGTTTATAGTAGTATATATTAAATTTAATATCACCAAGTAGTTGCAGGAGCTATGATCCCATTTAAAGGTAATCAGGAAATCTCGTCGAATTCTTTGGGGTGAAAATCCAAAGATTTCCTCGAATGAAACTATTGGGCACGACATTGTGGGAGGGCTGTTGTGGTTGGTGATCCCCTTGTGTTTGGATAAATATCCCTGGGTTGAGATGGGGTAAATGTTGGTAAATATTCCAGCACCATGGAGCATATAGATTCTTTTGATCAGTGATAAATTAACCCATATGCGAACCATGGTGCTGGAATATGAATCCCAACACCGCATAAATCAGCCAGTCTTGTAGGTAAATATACTATACATGGAGCAACTGGGTAAGTAAATGGTTATCGATTGCACAGGCTGAATGTTTTTGTAGGACATGTGGATCAAAATGATCAGCCCGCTGGAATGGACGGTTTGATATCTAAAGTGAAGAAGTTCTGAGAGGTGCAGTACAGGTAGTACAGCCCTAAAATCATCCCTGATCTTAGCTACCAAGCGGACGTGGTTCTGTTCATTGGGGGTAGTTATGAAAACCAAAGCATCGCCAGATCTATCTCGAGCTGTGTTGAATAGCAATTGGGCAAAGCGGTGGTCAGCTTCTTTGGACAAAACTAGAATCTTCCCCATGCAGAAATCAGCAACAAAGTGCTACCCCGAAATTCCACAAATTCTTTGTCAAAAAGAGAACAAAATAACTTGGATACACCAAGACAATTCGTCTAGACGGGAATTTAGACTTTTGGGACTATAACTCCTAAAACTGAGGTTGTATATCATGACATAATCCCATTTATAATTGCTAAGGGCCGTGTAGGAACCCCCCTGTCACTTTATAGCTATACTTTATATAGTAGCGTCTTATAGCGCTTTTTATGAAGGGCCCCCATCATGGCGGCCATGGTCCATGGTTTTTTGAGGCCTTGGAACATCCAAACGTTTTGAAGTTGCTGGATTTCTTCGAAGACGAACGCTTTTACTACTTGGCCTCTGGGTTAATGTCGCTGGATTTCTGGTATGTCTTTCTCGTGATTTCTTGGACACGAGGCCGGCTAAAATTGCCTGCAATTCTTAAGAGGATCTTGAAGTTGCCGGGGAATCTCTGAAAATTGTTGAAACTAAGACAAGGATATGAAACCATAGCCATAGGATCCATTCACGGTGCTGCTATATGTGCCATGGATCCCATCAATATACCCCAGTCATGTTAGCATTTTTCTACCAGCACCGTTAGGATCCGTCATGGGATATGAAACCACATGGATGGACACCTTTGTTTTTTTCCAAGTGAAATGCTGAGAAATCACTTCGATGGGAACCAGGAAGGGAGAAGTCCACTCGTGGGGACCAGTGGACCGCTCTGCGAAGGACTTTCATTTGGAACCTTATCTTACAGCCTCATTGGACTTATGGTATTTACTGCAAAAAAACATGCAAAAACTTTAAGTAATAATAAGTAATATATATATATATTATATTATATTTCATTGTTGTTAGTTGGAAACATATATTCTGGTTGGTGGTTTCAAACATGAATTTTATTTTCCATGTCATAGAAAAGGCATGTCATGCTTCCCATTGACGAACTCATATTTTTCATGATGGTTGAAACATGTTGAAACCACCAACCGGCTAAAGATTCAAAGACTGGATTCACCGATTCACCGATTTTTTTTTCATCCTCCACGGGCACCATGTCCTCCACGGCCCCCCTGTTCCAACTCGCCTTCCAAGGTGGTGGAGCTGTACCTTGGCCAAAATTGCAGCTTTGATTTGAAGCATTTAAGAATCATTCAAGGTCTTAACATGTGTTAAATGCTACGTTTCAAAGTTATATATGTTTGATTTTGGGGTATACGGTATATGTTCTTCATGTTCTTCAAACCGTCAGATATCGATTTTCAGATTTTGAGGCTGGTCTTGTGGTGAAAAAACGATTTATTAGGTGTGGGTCGAAATTGGACAACAGTCGTAGTTCATGAATTACTGGATTGTTTTTTCGGCGATTCTCTAGGTTCCCAATATTTGTGGGGAAAATGAAGTCTGGCAATCCAAGGGGTATTTAGGTTGTTATTTTTTTGGAAGGCCGTTTCAGCCCAAAAGATTATACCTGGGGTTGTTGGTCTTGCGAGGTGGATTTGCCGATGGCTTGATGGCCGAATTAAATTGATGGCCAGATCTGCGCAAGAATTTTTCGAAAACTATAAAGCGACACAAGCAACAACAAAGCTACCTTTTAGATCCTTTTAGGGGATGGTTTACACCACCTATATGTGGTGATTTTGGGGAGGATTAATTATTGGGCTACAACATTATTTTGTAGTCCAACATGTTATAACTAGTCTGTACATGAAAAAAACTGACTGTCAGATCGCTGTGGCCAATGATGAAATAGTAGCAGCAGGGGTCAGCAGGGATTAAGAATAAGAACACATGGGTTTGTTTGGGATTGTACTACCGTGAAGCGCGAGGATTTGGTTGCGGTTTTGAAGCACTTCGCATATCGAGTGATAGAAATACTTTGCCTTGCCAATTATCTCCACGATTACTGTGCTATTACAAAATGTTTATCATTTGGACTCATTCTCAGTGCTCAGTTAGCTAACTCCTCCTGAAATTCCCACATTTTCTGGCGAGTCCCATGGTTTTTTCCAGCGATCCCAGCCAGCAGGTGTGCTGGAGGCCTTGAGACGGGGTTGGAGCCATGGATTTACCCTCTGGTTATGACTAACATAGCCATGGTTTGTTGATGGCCCATAGAAATAGATTATTTTCCCAGCTATAAACCTCCATTTATGGTTGGGATTTTCCATGGCTATGTTAAATAACCAGATGGTAAGCAATGAGTTCGAAGAATGGACATGGGTGAAAATTGGGTGAAAATTGAAAAACCCGAGAGTGGGATCTGCACAAAAAATTGCCAAATCATTTGTGGTATACCCTGAATCTTGATATTACGGTGATTGTCGTATTCAGATATGTTGTATCATTCTTGGAAGTGGGATTTCTTGGGATATGTTTGGATAGGAAAAGGGGCTAGGTACAAGCGCCAAAAGCTGTGGTAAATAAACATTAAGCAAAAGACACCGATAGCCAACAGCACTAGGCGTAAAGTGAACTGGTTATATAAACTACTAAGGCTAAGACCCACTAAGGCTGTTTGGATGATTCAAAGCATGTCAAACCCCATGGATTTCTTGCTTTTTCTTGGTTCCATTCCAGTTACTTCCAGGTTGAGTAGGTTGATGATAGGTTGTGCAGCAGTGCCTGCATAGCAAAGGGTACCCTCTGGAAATTTGTTACATAGCTATTGAAAATGGCCATAGAAATAGTGAGTGTTCCCATCAAAAATGGTGGATCTTTCCATAGTTTTTTTGTAAACGTTTACCAGGCCTGGTACGTTCCCCGCATGTCGTTTTGCGGCTCAAATCGAAGTTCCTTTCTGTCGGACTCCGAGCTTTCTCTCGGATGGACATCAAACAGGTGCGGCTGGGATTTCAGGGACCGAATCTGCAGAGACCCAGGTGGGTCTCCCCAGGTTCTTAGCCAAGTTGGTTTACCCTCTGGTAAACGTTTACATAACTATGGAAAGATCCACCATTTAATGGGAAAACTCAGCCATTTTCAATGTCGCTATGTTAAATTACCAGAGGGTATATATACCCTTTGGTGATTTAACGTAGCGGAAAATCATCATTTTTAAGTTCGGTAAATCATCATAAATCATCAATGGGGAATTCTCCATGGCTATGTTAAATCAGAGTGTAAGTAGATTAACTCTGGGCACTCTGGGTAGATATTAATGTAGACTAATATCTATCTAGGTCACTAGGTTTTTCCATCATAGATCAACATCTTGATCCAGCGGGCACCACCAACGGGCAAAATTACCTTATTTCTGGCGTCAAAATCAGAATATGTGCTTTTTTGTAGCTTAAATCCCCTGAAACAAATATCAAACCACCCTGGACCAGTCGGAGAATTCAATCTCTCTGAATGTAAGTTGGAACCCATTTCTATGACTAGACTAGCCCTCCATATTCTTGTTGGTGACATATTCATGTCATCAGTTCTTTTTGTTCCGTTACTCAATTTCTGAGAAGGACGACCCCAGATTTCTTATAACTATATAGTATAGTTAATTGATTGCTATAGTTTTTGTTTGTTCAAATCCCATCTTTGTTACTTATAGTTATATAGATATAATCAACATTATCCTGCAGTTTTGGCCCAACTAACAGTTAAATGGGATGAAATCACTCCTATAGGTAAGGCTACATACAATTATGTTCAATCGCAGCTCACCATCCGAGACGAGAATGTCCCTGTTGCAAAGGAGGAACTTGGCACCTCTCCAAACCATCTCAAGCAGGCGATCTCGGAGTGAGCCATCCCAAAAAAATGGGATGAACATGTTAAAAGCCGGCGATCTTACGAGCATAAACTAGCATAGCTATGGAAAAGTATCATGTTAAGAGGTAAAACATCACACTAAATGGGCCATTGTCTATAATTATATATATAGCATTAAAACCATATCAAACTGTCAGAGGGTATTTCATTTCGTTCTCAGCTTAGCAATTGATAGAAGATTTCCTCATATGTTCACATTAACACCTCCATCTTGTCCGTATTTACAGATGATGTTCCCAAGAAGTCCCTTTTTAGCTTCCATATTTCATCATAGTTCCCAATTGTTCAATGATTTCCATATATCCCATATATGTTTCATTAAAGACGCCATATTTCCATCTTATCCCATATAGTTCCATTATAGCCTCCATATTTCCTTTCCATCTTATCCCATATAATATATTTCCATTAAAGCCTCCATATTTCCATATTATCCCATATATTTCCATTAAAGCCTCCATATTTCCATCTTATCCCATATAGTTCCATTAAAGCCTCCATATTTCCATCTTATCCCATATATTTCCATTAAAGCCTCCATATTTCCATCTTATCCCATATATTTCCCTGTTTTTTTCCTTTTTTTTAAACATATTTTTCCACTGAAGATCCGCCATATGTTCGTCACCGCTGCGAAGGCCCCCTTCCACGGAGGTGGATCAGTGCTTGAAAGGTGGCGTGTCTTTCAGGGATCGAACTTCAGGGAATAGAATGTCCCATATGATCCATGGTGCTGGTATATTTACCTACATTACGGCGTGATTTTTGGGGTAAATGTTGGCAAATATACCAGCACCATGGAGCATATGGGTGTGGGCTGGTTGGTGATTTGGAACATTTTAATGGTGATAAATGGTGAATAATATATGGTTTAATGGTGATTCATAGGGTTTAATGGTTCAAAATGTGGTTTAACATGGTTTAATGGTGATTAATGGTGAGTAATCATGGTGACTAATGATAAATTAATACTGATTGGTGGTTTGGAGCATGTTTTAGATATTTTTCCATATATATATATATATATTGGGAATGTCATCATCCCAACTGACGAACTCATCTTTTTCAGAGGGGTAGGTCAACCACCAACCAGTGGGTAAAACGATGTCATCAACGACCCATGACTGGGAAAAATATGGAGGTTTCCATAGTCATGGAGGATCCCCAATAGCTGGATGGTTTATAATGGAAAATCCTATTAGAATTGATGATTGATGTGGTTAAAACAATGTCATAAACCACCCATGACTGAGAATGGTTTCTACATACATAAACATATACTACCTATACCACATAAATATGGTGATGACTGACTGGGGGATGGTTTATTATTGTTTTACCTACATGAATGGATTATATTGGCCTAATGGCTAATGTCAAATGGAGAATTTACCATTAAAAATTGAGCAACGTTCAAAAATGCCTTAAACAAATTTATCAAGGAGTTAACCTATGGTGTCTCCGCGCCCCGCGAAAGCGCCGCGAAAGTAAATAACAACAAAGATGTCCCAGCGAAAGCAAAACTGTGGTCGCGAAAGCTGTGCGAAAGCAATTCTAAAAGGTTGACCACTTGATCAAGTGTTTTTGAACACTGCTGAATTGGGATTTAAGCAGGAAAACTGAGGATTTAACTAGGGGATTTGGAGTTGTAATCATAGTTACAACATGTTACAACCTTATGTAGCTGGGGTCAAAAACCCTAGGGTAAACTAACAGTTCACTATGGTTAGCAGCAGCAGCAACAGTTGCCAGTTTTTCATATTGAAACGATGGTATGCTTCGTGCTAGAGAACCAATAAAAAACGGCTTGTCCCAAGAATGCACTTCATGTCTCATCCCCAGATGGATTGGGACTTGGGACATCTTGTTCAGTTGTGGCACATTGATGTGAAAAAAAAACAAGTATCCAAGATTTGCAAGAAAAACACCACGTGGGTGTCAAAAAAAAAAATGCATGCCATAAATTGTGAAAATCCGACGAAAAGTGATGGTTGGGATTATATCCCCATGAGATCACTTGTCAATTATAGCCTAATTATGTGTCCCATGATATTCCCATTTAGTATTGAATACAGTACTGGTTGGTGGTTTCAATCATGTTGATGTTTACCCTCTGGTAAATTAACGTAGACCCTGAAAACAACCATTTTCGAGTGGAAACTCATCTTCCAATCCCTATTTGCCAGGGTCTATGTTAATTTACTGGATGTTTAACCTTGGAAGAACCGTCCTAACGAGTTCCGAATTCCTACGAAGTAAACTCGGGGGTTCAACTACCAGCGATGGCTCTTTTTTTTACCAACTCTAAGCGACAGTAACTAGGGGAAAACCACCTTGCTAAAGGATTCCAATCAGTGAACTTTTGGTGCTGTGTCAATGAGCACAAATCAAGAAGTGTAACATCAGAATTCACATCCTTTAGCTTCGCACTGGAGGCGCGTCTTTTGGGACCAAAACTTGCTTTGCTACAGAATCTGGTAGCGGAGCTTCGCGCTCCAGGGATTTGTGATAGGACCCCACGGTCGTAGCGTACCTGGTGTCCCCCTTTGCATGTGCGCTTCTGCGCTCGCTCTGCTGCTGGCGCTGATCTTTCACTCTGGCATTTTGCGGCTGCTGTGCTGCGCTGTTTCCTGCGTCCTGATCGAGCCCTACGTCACTTGCTCGCTGTGCACGGTGGACAAGG
>Ga0126342_10004209_pt1 | contig 24393 bp, 19 predicted proteins | sample Cyp1metagenome_FD_92528 | JGI IMG/M metagenome (GOLD analysis project Ga0126342, IMG submission 92528) | Coral microbial communities from Lord Howe Island, Old Settlement Bay, Australia - Cyphastrea 1 metagenome | ecosystem: Host-associated > Invertebrates > Cnidaria > Coral ...
GGTGCTTAATGGGATTTGATGGGATTTGATGGTGCTTAATGGGATTTGATGGAACTTGATTGTGCTTAATGGGATTTGATGGGATTTGATGGTGCTTAATGGGCTTTGATGGTGCTTAATGGGATTTGACGGAACTTGATGGTGCTTAATGGGATCTGATGGAATTTGATGGTGCTTAACGGGATTTGATGGGATTTGATGGTGCTTAATGGGATCTGATGGAACTTGATGGTGCTTAATGGGATTTGATGGGATTTGATGGTGCTTAATGGGATTTGATGGAACTTGATTGTGCTTGATGGGATTTGATGGTGCTTAATGGGATTTGATGGTGCTTAATGGGATTTGACGGAACTTGATGGTGCTTAATGGGATTTGATGGGATTTGATGGTGCTTAATGGGATTTGATGGAACTTGATTGTGCTTAATGGGATCTGATGGAATTTGATGGTGCTTAACGGGATTTGATGGGATTTGATGGTGCTTAATGGGATTTGATGGAACTTGATTGTGCTTAATGGGATTTGATGGGATTTGATGGTGCTTAATGGGATTTGATGGGATTTGATGGTGCTTAATGGGATTTGATGGAACTTGATGGTGGTTTTATGGTGATTTAATGGTGTTTAATAGGGCTTAATGGTGGATCTAATTGGCTTGATGATGACATATGGGATTTACTGGGATGTAACAACCCATTGACCAGAAATTCTTGGGCTTAATTTAGGATGGGGCCCCCAGTCGATAGCGTTCAGTTGCCAAACATAAGTGGCTGGATTCTATGGTTTATGGTAGATATAACAAATTAGTTAATGGCTGTTATAATGGTTTTTAAACCAACAAACATCACTGGGAGGCCCATCCTGTGGTGTTCAATGAGATCCAATTGGATTGAATCATGATATATGGGAATGAATGAGGTAAACCAGATAAGCATAATTGCTTGTTGGTGAATTACACAGCTGATAACTGTTTGATTGTTATCATATGAGAGGTGGCTAGGTGATCAAGTGTTTATTGCTGAGAGCTGTTCATAATTCACAGATGTTTACGGTTGTTTTTTCAAAGGAAAAAGTGATTGATAGCTAGTTGTTCATGTGTTACAATGATTATCATGGGGATATGTATAGTTGCTGGGAGTTTTCAAGGGTTGTTGATGATAAAATATTACGGCAGGTGATTTGACATAAAGTTGTTAATCCTGATCAATAAGTTTTGAGCAGTTGTTCACAGAGAGCTGTTAGCGTTCACCCAATGAGCTTGACATCATGGGAAGACGTTAATTCGTTGAATCGGGATATAATGGGGGTTTGAATGGGGATTTGAACCACCAGTAAATGAGGATTTATATCATCTGGATTCAACTAATTGGATTTTACACTTTCCTGCAAACGTGGGGGTTACGAGAACTTAACTAACATTGTCAATTTCCAAAAACATCGGTGCATGAGTATAGATTCCAAAAAATAGTGGTTCAAACATTTGCATTGTCCATAATATGTGGGATAATCCCAATCCCATTGACGAAACCATATTTTTCAAGACGGTTATTGCATCACCAACCGGGCTATTATTAACCATATAATAACCATATATTAACCACATATTAACAGCACACGGTGCCATGGAATGCGCCATGATTTTCCCACGCCCATGGTGATTCTCCCTCGTGTCGCTCCGCGATAGGAGCGTCGTCTGAACCGAATGAAGGCCCGTAGCGAGAGGCCAGGCGTTTTGATCGTGGGATGTGGATCTCACCAAGAATGGTGACAGGATGGGGAAAAAAGTCATGTGAACGTGGGTTTATAAACCATGACATAACCCCCATGAACATCCATGAATACTAGTTGGTTATATCTACCATAAACCATAGAATTCAGCCACTTTTCTGTGGCAACTGAACGCTATCTTGGGAGCCCCATCCTGTAGGGATAGTGGACCAATGCGAACACAGTGGCTATAATGTCCCGCTCATGTAGCTAATTAACAGATGAATCCCCATTCATGGGTAAAAATTTGCGAACCAAATTCGGGATAATGTATAAAAATGGGGATGGAAACTGGGTAAACCTGGCGATAAAAATGGAGGAATATACTCACCAGATAGCAATTCAGTTGCAGGGTAGCCGAGGTTGGCCATTTCGCACCAACAAACCAGTGGGACCACGTAAAAAACGGAACGCACTGAACGAGGGAGCAGTCACAATTAAAGATGGGATATCAAGCCTTAATGGATACTTGGTTATCAATCCTTATGGTTATCCATTAACCATAGATATCAGTATCTTAATGGTATCCATTAATGGATATTAACCATTCTTCACCGTAGATAATTCACCACAACTAAAGATGGCATATTCAATACCCTCTGGTAATTTAACAGTTCGCTATTGAAAATGGTCCATAGAAATAGTTGATTTACCCATTAAAATGATGATTTTCCATATGTTAAATTACCAGAGGGTATACGACATGGAATCTTAAATCTACAGATGATCGGAACATTAAACTGATCAACCAACGGATGATTGGAATATCAATATATATATATATGATGTTAGGATGACATTGATATGAATGAATATGTATATCTTGATTTGATATTTCATTATATAAATATGCCATATCATCTATCAGCCTTAATCAATGACAATTGTCCATTCTTCACTATCCTTAATATCCTTGCATCTTTCATTACTATTCTCCAATGGTATCCTTCATTCATAAAATTGGATGATGGGAAAATTGAAGCCAGAAACCCCTATATTTGATCGTAAAAACATGTAAAAACCATGGTTTCCGGTTAAGATTTTCCCAACAAAACCAATCCAATGATTCCTGTCAATTGGACTTCCCAGGTGGGTCGAAGAGATCCTGGACCTGAAGGAAGACGAGCGACGCAAGCAGGAGGAAACGACGCCACCGGAAAAAAAACAGCAGAAAACGCCATGAAAAGCTATAGTTATGTACATTTAAATGCTACTAATGGGTATATGATCATCATTACACCGACAACTATCATGATTTGCAGACCAGACTGGAAAATGGTTTGATGCAATCATGAGACCGTGATTGCAGTATCAGATTCGGATATGTTTCAGGAATATTTCATGGGATAATCTGTCCAACCTTTGCAGAGCCTGGCAGCCTGGTGGCTTCGTGTTTCTGGATCCACCGGGGTTCAATCACCACATCATTGAGAGTCACCATGGCCGTAGCAAACAGCCTTTATGGTTAACTGATTGGTGGTTTGGAATTTGGAACATTTTTCCATATATTGGGAAGAATCATCCCAACTGACTAATATTTTTCAGAGGGGTTGAAACCACCAACCAGTTAATAATTGAGGATGCTTTGTCGATGTTTACCGGGTTTACCACAGCATATCCCCCACTAAAACCTGAACGTCAAATACAAATCACGTTAAGACCCTGATTGCATACACTGTCATACACTCAAATTCAATCATATTCAACCGATTACTTCAAGGATTCATTATTCTTGGCATTCATGATATGTATATATACGTATATATAATTTTGTCATGCATCTCTATCGTTTTTCCTTCTATGGTTTCCCGTGAAATCGAGCGTTTTTCCATTGCGACATCCTCGGCAGGAGCTCTCCGAGGAGGCGGCGCTGCGTGCGGAGACCAACAAGTCCAAGGGCAAGAAGAAGCGCAAGTGACGCCGCCCTTGGGTCGTTCCGGAGAGGATGGGCAGAGCCCATGGCCAAATCTATGGGATGTTTCACAGGATCCAGGGGAAACCGATCGTAAAATCTCGATTTAAGAATTGGAAGCAATGAAACCGATTGGGTTTAGGGAGAAAAATGGCTGTTTGGGATTGGGAACGTATTGGAAAGATTAGAGTCAGGTTTAGTGTTTGTTTGTTTTTTTGCCAACGGGATGGCAACAATGGGATATGTAAGATTAAGATATGTAGTGGAACCAACCATGTTTTTTTTGAAAATGGCCACATGATTTAAAGATGGAGATGGATAAGAACCTATCAAAATATCATATTTTGGATGGACGAACTCCCACGTACACCCCAAAGGGCATCAGGGTTTTGACCCATAACCAGATGGGTTTGGGACAGAAAGCTGAATTTTGTAACCCGTGAAATCAATGCAACTGAGGATTTTGAAATGATGTCCTGCTAGGTTTGCCTCTACTATCTCCGCCAATGTGTCTTTACCATGCCGAAACTTGAAATTCTTAAGGGATACTCTCCGGTAATTTAACATAGCGGAACATTGCCTATTTATAGATGATGTAAACGATTTACCCATAAAGAATGGTGATTTGCCGTAGCCATGTTAGTTTACCAGAGGGTAGCGGCTAGCCGTTCTCTCCGTTCACCGGCGAAGTCTGAAGTCAGGACTTCAACCGGGCGCCGAAGACAAGAAATCTGTGGGAGAACCGTCTCGGTAACCATAAAAAAGAGGCTGTCTTAGTAGCCATCCCAAACATATCAAGAAATTCGGGGATGAATTCCCAGATTCGGAAACAGAACAATTGGGGGCCCGGTTTTTCTGGACTTTGACAAAGAATGGATCCATTGGGGATGTCTCCCAGCCAAGTACCAAATGGGTTCGATAAACACTAGTGGGACTAGTCACTCGTCAATGATCGTGCGGCTATAAGTGCTTCTCGGAAACGAGAAAAGATAAAAGAGTAGATTGAGCCCAGAGAAACTGGTGATTTCAGTTTTGATTAATCTTCCATCCAAGAAAATGTGATGACAATCTCAATTGAGAAACCTAATCTGGCACAGGTTGAAACCATCCACCCGCAGCTTGTCTTCTCTGCTCGTCGTGGCAGTCCGTTTCACCGTTTCATCACCGTTTCACGCGCGAACAGTTCGTGGCACTGTTGAGGGATGGGGTATGTTGAGGACAGAAGATCCAGTTATCGACATGTTGACTGCCGTAAACCAACAGATGTTATAAAATGGTGATCAGATTTGGAGATATAACATGATATAACAACTTTTCAGCCTTGAAGAGACACCAAAATGACATTGGCCAAAAATATCTACACCCTTTCAATTTCCTCCCTCGGAAGCCGCGTGTGGGAACTGGAAGCCACATCTGTCACCGTGCACGGCTCCAGCGAAAGGTGATACACTGGGTGAATTCGGGGCAGTTGCCTTGGAGTAAGCCTACAAAAACATGTGGAAAACCTAGGGAAAGCCTATGAAAATTTTGAAGATCTACAAATGGTGGATTTTTAACGATCTACGTTAGTTTACAGCAGGTTCCACACCCCAAATGTTCACCATGATGTGGGGATGGGGAGCGTCATTTTGGGTAGTTCAAGGGTTCAAAAAGGGGGCAATGTTTGGATAGTTCAACTCCAATTGTTTGCCAATTCTGCCCTTATGTGGTGAAATCACAAATTCTCGCCGGCTAAATCCGAATTCCCCAACTTTTCACTGAAATCCTCGAGCTTTTCCAACACAAAATCGTCATGGAGATGTCAACAACCCAAAGGTGACCTTCCCAATTTCTTCGATGCTAGCGCTGGCGCTTGTGGTTAATAAGCCCTGTCCATAAACCATCCATGAACCACCCATAAACTCATTCTTTCCGCCAGTCCCTGCTGCGTTTTGCTACGCCACGTGGTGCCGAAGACAACTCCCACGGCCGCGGCGTTTGCACAGCGCCAGAGGCAGCGGGCCGAGGCTGGCACAGCCGGAAATAGGGACAGAAAATGGGGTGTCCATAAAATAAGGGATCCCCAAAATGGATGGTTTATAATGGAAAAACCTATTAAAAGTGTTCCTTGGAGAGTGAGCCACTGAACTATCTAAGTTGGTTTACATCTATGAAACTAGACTTACTATAGGAATCTGTAGGATTATATATATATATATTGATATGAGTGAAGCAACCAGAGTTGGTATATAATAAGGGTTATATATTATAATCCGGATAGGATTATATCTTAATATTGGTACGTATATATAAGCCTATCTGTAGGATTATATATTGCTATGTGGGTTCATCCATAGGCATTGAACCAGCTGATGAAAATGCATAGCTTGGATGGAGAACACCATGGCATTCATGGTCGTTTTTTTCTGAAGCCACGGAGTACCTCTGGGTGCACCTTGTTTAGAAACAAGAATTAACTATTGTTACTATGAGTTCTATACCAATATTGTGAAGATATAATTACAATACCTGTATTATATCTATATTCATAGATAATAATATCTATACCAATATATACAATGATTTAGAAAAAATGGTAAAGCTAGAATACAATATGTGTTACTGTCCAGTATATGTTATCATTACTATCTATACCAATAGTCCACTTAAATGATTTAAGGATATGACTCCAACTATCCGGACATACTGGGATGTAATTGGGATATATGCCCATGTGAGTTTCATGGAGATAGCTGGTGGAAAATAGTCACTGGTATGGTTTTATATACCATGAAAGAAGGCTTACCATGATAATAGTAGTGAATATTTTTCAACAATACGCCAGTATCATCACATTATTCAACCAGAACAACTGAATACAACTGAATTATCTGAATGTTACTAGCTTGCCAACCGATAAAAACTATGATAATACAATAAATATAGTGCTGATAATAAAATCATAGTCCGAAAAGATCATTCATGATGATGAGTTTACCCTAATAATGCTCATAAATCCAATTGAATAGTTATTTTGGCAATTGCATGCAATTGCGTCGATAATCATGCCATCCAATCCCATCAAAAATCACCATTTTTTCTAGATTACCATTGCTGGTTGGTGGTTTGGAACATTTTTTATTTTTCCATATATTGGGAATGTCATAATCCCAACTGACTTTCATATTTTTCGGAGGGGTATACCACCAACCAGTATATATTTACATATATATATATATAATGTGGTTAAAACAATAATAAACCATCCCCCAAATCACCATTTTTATGGTTGGTATAAACCATTCCCAACTGGGTGGTTTATTATTGTTTTTCCCACATTATATAGTTAATTGGTGCAGCTGTCATAGGCCATCGCCCTCCACCGCACGCCGAGCGCGGCGGCGTTCCGTGTCGGGGAAGCGTTGGCGGCACGTCTCGCGGAGACGGCGGCGTGGGTGGCAGGCACGAAGGTTGAATCGATGATGGATTGGAACCTCCAAGTGGTATCTATCTATATTATATTACATATATATATATATATGTCATATGTATATGTATATTATATGTCATAGGTCATATGATAGGTGTTATTGTTGATATTTGTCTGGCCTATTTATGTGTCTAAGCCAGTTCAATCATATCTAGTTGAATATCATTTTTATATATCAATATAGTCATCAATAACATTATCATTGTCATGGCCAACATCACACCATTGTTTTTCATTGGTATTTTTGTCTGGAAGGAACCCTTCGCGTGCGTTACTTGTCTTTGGACCCAACATGTGATATTTGTCTCCTGGTTTCTTTTCAGGCCACACTGTCGTCTAGTGTCTTTACAGGCCACACTGCTGAGTAATATTGATTAAGTTAATAGCAACCAACCCGTGAACCTCACCTTTTTTTCCTCCTCCTCCTCCTCCTTCTTCCTCTGCTTCTTCTTCTTCCTCTTCCTCCTCTTCTTCCTCGTCTTCTTCCTCTTCTTCCTCTTCTTCTTCTTCTTCTTCTTCTTCTTCTTCTTCACACGTTTGGTATAGATGGTTGGCTGAGATTGTATAGATGGAAGGTTACCTTTTTCTTCACATCTGCGTTGGGTCAGTTCGTTTGAGTCATGAAAACTACCTCCGTCCCATCCCCTGAAATACTGGGCTGTAAACTCTCCCAAACCATGACCCAACCATCATTTGCCAACTGTACCCGGAAACCGCATAAAATCATTTAAAACCACTGTAATGTGAGTAAAGCAGCAATAAGCCACCCATATTTTGATGGCTTTTACCACCCATGGTAAAAACGGGGGATGGTGGATCTTATTGCTTTACACCACATTCATATTACTATTACTAGTACTATTACTATTACTATTACTATTGGTTTGCTATTACTATTGGTTTTACTTCGTCTTTACTATTCTGGTTGGTGGTTTGGAACATGAATTTTATTGTCCCACATATTTAGAATGTCATACTCCCAACTGACGAGCTCATATTTTTCATAGGGGTAGGTCAACCACCAACCAGGTATAATAGATTCAAAAAAAAACATTTCCAGTAAACTGTGTCATTTAGTGCATGATTTTCCCACGTCCATGGTTTTAATTCATCTTTACGATTGGTTTACTATTACTATTTACTATTTGGATCATGGTTGACCCAAATCTTTCAGGTCGCGTGCTGCCGCGGGCACAACTGTGCCCGGAGGCCTGGTACGTGGCACACTTCACGCTCCGCGATGAGGTGCGGATGTGGTGGATTTCGTGCGTTTTTTGTTCGTGTGTTGCCATGGGAAAGGGATGTTTTAACCAGCCAAAATGGTGATCTCATGGTGTTTTTGAATGGTAACCCAATGGTAACCCAGAAAAAATGCTGATTGAATGAGATTTCATGGGATTTGACATATGTAATGGAGGATATAGTATAATGATAATTTGGATATAATGATAGTGATAAAGAAAATAATAATGATGATAATAATCATAATGATGATATGGCGGTTTCCTAAGTCATGGGGGTACCCCTAGTTATCCATTTATAGGCAGATATTCCCTGAAATAAACCATCCAGCTATTGTGGGTACCATTAAAAAGATGGAAACCTCCAAATGATGACGGTATTTGGCCCATCAAATAGGAGCTTTAGGTTTCAAACAGATGGGAATATGAAAATAGATGATTGATGGTTGGCTGATGATTGATGCGTTTGCTAATGGCGTTCCTGTACGATTTCAGTGAGAATGGGTTGAAGGTGCTACTAAGCATTTGACATGGTGATTAATGGTGACTCAACCATCAAATACGGAGCTAATCATCATATTGGCACTGTGGTTTTTTGAACCAACCAAAATAGAAAGATCGTGGGGGTGACTTCTTGAATTCTCTTGGAATTTTGACAGTCATGGTGTAATTGCGATATTGTAGGGATTTAAGGTGATAAAACGGGAATATAGAACGATAACTTGCCGGAATTCATGGTTCAGAATGAATTGGTGCCACTCTTTTAGATCTAAAGCAAACTGTGGTTTCAGAAAATTGAGGTCCTTCAGCGACAATGTAGATGATGGGTTGCCGTCCCAATGCTGGTGAACTCGACAGCCCGACTTTCCCGACCGTCTCCGACAAAAAGTGCTGATGGGAATCATGCTGGGTTTCTAAGTTGGAGAAGAAGAGTCTTGAGATGTTTTGAGACAATAAAGTCCAACAATGACGATTTATAATCTTGAAACATTTGAATACAACCTTGCAAAGTGGGCAATAAGACGCCTAAACCCATAAACCCAGGGATGTATCCTTCAAAGCCGTTGTGTTTTACAGTTTATCAAGATGCATTCTTGCATCAACATTGATTTTTTATTCCAAACACTGGCGGCCCATATCTGCAGGCTAGACGTTGCGGTGTCAACAGTAACCCTCATTGTAAAGTTGGAAAGAAGTCTTTCTATGATAAAGTCCACCATTAAACCCAACCCCAAAACCCTACAAAACCACCATGTTCCATCATTTTAACCACCATGTTCCATCATTTTCCATCATTTCCCCAGGTGTTTTTCCATTTTCCCCCAAAAAAGGTCCAAATTTTCAGGACGGCCACGTCTTGGCCACGACCTTTCAAGCGCCTCCGCGCCTTGTGTGCGCCTCCTGGACGGAGCCACAGCACTGGGCTGCCATGGTGGCACCTGGGTTTTGAGGTGAGTTGGTTGTTCTTCCGAATTTGGGATAGTGGTTTATACCACCCATTTGGGGAATAGTCATCCCTAAATAGCTGGGAAAGTAAATCCCTACTAATTCATGGTGTTTCACTGTTCCATCTATCTGGGGATTACTATATTATTGTACACAATTATTCCCTAATGGGACTATTCCCCAAATGGGTGGTTGATTATTGTTTTTCCCAATGGGAAATAACAATTTGCAATTGGAATACTAATGGACGATAATAATGGTGAACAATAATGGTTATTCATTATTTATGACTGGAATAATCATGGTTACTTTCTCAATGGGGAATAGTTTGTGGGTAAAACAAGGTCACAAACCAAGGATTTACTATGGTTAATAATCATTAATTCTATGTATTGTTAATAGATAGTAATGGTGATATGTAGTTTCAAATGGTGATATGTAGCTTGCCAATGGGAAATAAATTGTAATTGGGATACTAATGGGGTAATGATAATGGTGAATGATAATGGTGAATGATAATGGTCAATTATGTATAACTGGAATAATCATGGTTACTCATGGCATAGTTTTAACATAATTTACTATTTCCCTGGGGGTGTTTCGGGTGATTTGTTGGTCTTCCCAATGGGAAGCGCACCATTTGGGGAATCTATAGGGAATAGCGGTTGATATTGGAATATACCTCAAACAGATTATGAATTGTCATTTTGAAAGGAACGTCATTGACAACCCAGCAGGTTTATAATTAATAATTAGGTTAATAATTGTAATGTGTTACGTTCACAGTGGTTCATAGAACTTATAATTGGAATAATAATGGTTAAGAATCATGGTGAAGGTGATTTTCCCTGGGAGGTTTTCGGTCATTAATCATCCAGTTTACTTGGAAAATAATCATGCAAGTTTGCTTTGTTATGTTCCCAATCGTTAAGAAATTAAAATTGTAATAATAATGGTTAATAATGGAATAGCCTAAAAATATTAACCATTTCTTCAGCATAATTATCTAATCATATATCCAACAATTTATTGGGAGTGTAGTGGGATGATATTGGCTACTCCCCTGCAGCAATTTCACAGTTCGTTATGGAAGCCATGGCTCGTTTATAGATGATTTGCCTATTGAACATGGTAATTTTCTACAGCTATGTTGAATTACCATAGGGTAAATGTTGACGATGGATCATGCAAGAAATTTGATGATTTAGAAAATGATTGGATGGCTACTGCGATGCTAATGGGACAACAACAGTTATAATGGGGTAATAATGCTGGTTAATGCTGGTTGTGAGTCGGGTAATGTTGGTTAATACTTCCAAAGGATAATGAGAATAGTATAATCACTGGATGATGTTGATTAATAATGGATAATAACTGGATCATGATGGGATATTACGAGCTAATCATGTGATGATGATGCCATTCAACCAACATCGACCAGCAACCAATGCTGGGGGTTCAAGCAAAAGCCGCATGGATTCAGCCAATGATGGCTTTACCCAATTCGTTTTGTTTTTGACATCAAAAGGAATGAAAAAACTTGTGTTTCTTTTTTCACAGCCATGCGTTTTGATCAAGAATTGCATTGAAGTTTGGGTTTTTAAACCGCAAAAATGGAATTTGACCAAGGACAACTAAACATTATCCAGCCAGAAAAAAGGTGATATTAATTACCATCTGGTTATTTAACATAGCCATGGAAAATCACCATTTTCAATAGGTAAACCCAGGTAAACCATCTATAAATGGGCCATTTTCCATGGCTATGTTAAATAGCCAGAGGGTAAGCATGGGGCTTTGAGCTCCGCCAAAATGTGATGCACCGCCAAAAACTGGTCGAGGAATTTGACGGTGGAAGGTTGCTATAGATTGGACTTGAAGCAAAACAAAGATTCGAGCACCAAAAATGCAGCCTGTCAGAAAGTTTCACAAAAACCTAGCAGTTTTGGATGGTTGAATCCCAGTTTGGTTGGTTGAATAATTAACCTGTTCTTCATTTCTGTTGGGTTAAAACCCCTTGTCAGTTGGCTCAGATCGTATGTAACCAAGTATTCCTTGGTTACGGTAAACTTGTGGGGCACTTCGCCGCTAGCAAGTGGGTAACAATCGTATCCAGTTTAATGGAATTTCTCCAGTTAGATTCATGACTTATAAACCACTAGCTCCCCAGTTTCAACCCTATAAACCCCATCAAGTTATGGTTATATGCTCCCGTTCATCCCTCCGTGTTGGGAATAATATGGCTATAAATTTTAAGTTAGATATAACCCCAGAAAGTCTTGATTGCTATTTCGATCTCATTACCCCTATACAAACTACATTCAATGTGGGGCCCAGTGCGTTAGCTAAGTTGGTATTCCAATTTCATTGGGGTTTATGGTAGATGTATCTATAGTTACTATTGTTTATAACTGAGGGGTGCACCAGCTTGTAAAAAGTGATCCATTAATTATTTTAACTCTTCTATCCCTAGTGTATCCCCAATATATCTCCATGTTTGATGATTGTTGGTAATACGGTTGCTTATCGTTCTCATATGGTTATATCTATCCCCAGCAAGTGTTGGTTTCTATTTAAACCTCATTACCCCCATAGAAACATTACCCCCATCAAGTTTTGGTTCTTTACGGAATATCACGTGCTATATATGGGATTATAGGGACCAAAAAAATGGAATAAAACAACTTTTTTAACCATTGATTTATGGATTATAAATGATTATAAATTCATTTTCTTAATAGAAAAATATTGATATAATCCATAAACTCTTTATGGATTATAAGCCATTTTTCTATGTAAACCTCATTTTTCCCATAGAAACCCCCCAAGGCCGGCATCGCCCTTCTGCTCCGCTGCGACGCGGCATACCTCGCCGCGCCTCTCCTCGCGGCGCTGACGGCGGGGCGTGCGCCGACGTCGGGGCGAGGGGTGCTGGTGGAGGTGACGACGGGGGCTGGGAATCTGACGGGGGATCCTATGGAGGCACGTAAATCCCGGAAATTCAGGCCTTATATAGGGGCATATAGGGGCGCAATGGGTACATATATGGGATAGAATACAAAAAGTATAATATATATATATATATATGTATGTATGCATGCATGCATGCATGGATGTTTGTATGTATGTATGTAATGTAATGTAATGTAATGTAATGTAATGTAATGTAATGTAATGTATGTATGTATGTAATGTATGTTATGTATGTTATGTATGTTATGTATGTTATGTATGTTATGTATGTATGTATGTATGTATTTAATGGTGGTATGCAATTGGATATTAGTATGGGATTTCATGGGAATATCATTAGTGAATGGGATATATGGAGGTTTCCTGCAAGGTGGTGCCCCGTTCGACAGCTAAGTTGGTGCAAATAGCTCCAAATAACTATTAGTTTATAGGTGATATATCTATAGTTAATGAGCAGTGGCTGCTAAACTCCTGTTTGATGATTAGTTGGGGGATTACCCCTTATATATTGGGATTATAGTACTCCAAGAACGGGGAACAATAAACCAACCAGTATATTGGAACACTGCTCATCTGGAGGTTTCCTGACATGGGGGTACCCCTAATCCATTTGATTAGGATGTTCCATTATATAATATGGCATATTATATAGGGGTATATATAATACTGCATCGGGTGTTTGATAAAATGGTGAGATCAGTGAATAAATGATGGGATTTCATCGGAGGGAATACTACCTGATGGTTATTTAACATAGATATCGAACATGACCCCTAGAGGACGTACGTTAACCCCACCTTTTGCAGCTTAGAATCCCACGGTTATACCCCTTTAAAGGGTCACCGCTGGCCTGCGCCCCCGAGTAACTAAATTGGTGAAATCATCAAATATGTACATGGGATATAGGAGTTATTCATGGGATTATTGTATTTTTCTTATAGGTTAAAAATGGTGATATAAATTGAATATATATATATATGTATATAATATGATATGACATGATATGATATAATATGATTTGATATGATATTATATGATATATGTGCGTGCGTGCGTGTAAATAGGACATGTTGAAAAACCATGGAAAATCATAGATGTTGGTTGAAATGTCATGTAAAACGTGGAGAAAATCCGGAAAAACCTCATGTATTCTGTTGAACCCTGGAAAAGTCCTTAGTTTGGAACTCTATTTACAGTAATATGGAAATGGGATTTTTATATATTGAAATTTCACATGGTTCCATGGGATGACAAGCCATCCCCCCTGCGACGGCCACAGGTGACCTGTGAAGGCCTGGCCGCCAACCCCTGCCGTTGCGGCGAGTCGCTGCCTACCTTCCGCTGCGGCTGCGGGCTGCGGATGTGCTGCTGGCAGTGCCACCGTGAATGGTCGGATTATTCGAGGTAGGTTTTGCGCCATGTTTCAGAACCATGGTAAAACAGTTTTAATGACATAGTATTTACTAAACTAGTGGTATACTGTAGTATCAATAGTAACCATAGGAACTGGTTTAAGTGCTTAGTTCATTTAAGGTTTGAGCTAAAAAAAAAAAAGGTGAGATAGGCCGCCCTGGCGATTCCCACAGCATGGAGCTGAGGTTTCCCTTCCTGGTGATAAAGAACTGTTAAAATGGGTACTCCCCCTATGAATGAATTGGGTTTATGAATCCTAGGTGAACATTAGTGATGCGATATATAGTATAGTTTAGGATCGTCTATGTGGTTAGGAAGATTTTTTGGGAGATGGACCGGTTTTTTTCCCGGTTGTGAAAAATTTCATGGGGGTCTATCTTGTTTTTCAATGGACATATTGGTTATTTTATAAAGGCGCAAGGGAAATGCAATAGGTTCCAGCTACTCGAGAACACTGGGATACATCATCCGGATCAATTCCGATACAAAACATGGTTGCTGACTGCTACATGTGTTACGTACCATTTGGCAAACTAGGAGTCTGCTATGGAAAATCACGATGTTTCAAAAGGTAAATCATCGAACGAAGTGGTGCTTTTCAATAACTATGTCAATAAAACCAGAGGATAAGAGGATAGATATCATAGTCCCATCATAGTCCTCTGGTATAGATATCAATAGTATGGGACATCATATATATAGGACTACTTTTCAATAACTAAGTGGGATAGATATCATTATATTCCCACTGTATTCCCATCATAGTCCCATCCCATCATTGGCCTTGAGGGCAGCATTGGCAAGAGCAACGGCACCTGTGCCAGGACCGCGAATCTGCTAGGGATTGTGGGGGATGTGGGTAATACTTGGAGATATGTCATGTGTTTTTTAAAATTGGTTGTACTAGAGTAGTTGTACTATGATGGTAAGTTTATCATAGTTATACTTACTACTTGCTGGTTGTAGCATACTGGTTTTATTGGCGATATAGTTATTTTCTGTGATTGGTTTAATTGGTGTTTTTCAGAACTAGTGATAATGCCAGAATGATGACAATGTGATGAGGATGAGCATGATGCTGACGATTCTTGCGATACAAATCCTCATGGAATCCCCATGGCGCGGCCTGTCGACATGTGGCGGTAACTGGGGTAACCCCCAGTGTATGACACTTGGTTTATCCCAGTTGGTTTAACATGGTGTAACTATGGATAAAACTGTTGGTAGATACGCAGCTAACTGGGATATCCACTGTTGATTATATCTACCTTAAACCCAACAGGTTTTTCCCATAATCTGAAAAACCTTGTTTCTTTCCAACTTAGCGAAGTATGAGGCACCAAAAGATCATGATTTATTGTCAATCGATACCCTTTTATTACGTATCTCCACCATCATATATCTCATATCGACCTATAACCAATCATGATACCATGATGATAATATTACCAATCCCAATATTGATTCTTAGTGGATACATCAATATCCCGTTATATCAATTATATCCGCATGGTTGGTGTGAAAAACCTTCCATAAATGTCAGCATACCCCTGACAACACATCATGTCTCAACTTCTCAACACGATATTTCCCCACCTCTTTATAGGTTATATACCCTCTGGTAAACTAACATTGCTATGGAAAATGGCCCTTTTATAGGTGGTTTACCTATTAAAACTTGTGATTTTCTATAGCTATGTTAAATTACCAGAGGGTATCCCCATTACATTTGGTGATATCTCTGTATCCCATCTTTAATATCCCTATAATTATTTAATCAATAAAAAAAAACGTTGAATCTTCATCTCAGAATGGGGATGATGGTGGATATCCAAAAAAAATGTTTTCCCATCTATCATTGGGAATCTGCTTTCTATCATGTGGATGCTTGATTTCTTTGATTATCTGATATGTTTGAATGATTATGAAATGATGACATACTCATAGAAATCAATCATCCACTGATATCTAAATAGAAATGATAGGGACATGTATAATTACCATCTATTATGGAGTTATCATAATCATAATGATTTAGATATATTATGATGTTCCCATATTATGACTACCCATCATTTATGATTACCATCATTTATTCATTGGATTGTTTTTTGGGAAACCCAAAAAATGAAAAAAATGTAAAAACCATGGTTTCCTGTAGATTCCCCTAAACCAATCCAACCATGTCTCTAGGTGAAATCTCCGTTCTCCAGGAGCTTTCGACCGCAAAGGGCCACACAGCTGAGGTGCGGTCGAAAGCACGGAACGTTTCGGATGGGACGGATGTCGTGGATGGATTTCGTGGATGGATTTCGTGGGAATTGAAGAAAAATGGATCTTGAATGGATCGTCATGGTATTAAAAAAAACAGGATAATAGCCAATGGTATTGAATCCCTTGAAAAAAATGGTGGCTATGCTTTCACCGTTGGTGATTTTTTTCGGATTCGGAGAGATTCGGGCATCTACATGTCCCCTTCAGGGAGCCAACGAGTTGTGAATTGAGTTTCCCAACCACATGATAGTTAGACATATCCCGGTTGGTGGTTTGGAACAAGTTTTCCATATATTGGGAATAATCATCCCAATTGACTAATATTTTTCCGAGGCGTTGAAACCACCAACCAGTATCATATCGACAAATAATGTGGGATAAAACCAGCAAAAATGCTGGGACAACGGGGATTTTGTGTGATAAGGTGGAAATAATGGAATATGAATGCCATTGAATCACACTAATGTAAGAATCCAACAAAAGCCATAGTAAAATAATCGTTGGTATCTCATGTTTGAGTCTGCTGAAAAAAGGGGACAGCCCAAACGATTGATTTCAAGCACATCTTCTAGGCTATGCCTCAAAAACAATCGCGACAAATGGAATTTTAGTATCCAAAAATGGGAGTTCACCAAGCGGCAGAGCAGGCCGCAGAAGTTCTTGGGGAGCCTTTTTGGGAAGGCGCCATCCCCTTCCCGGGCTCGGTGATGTCTCGATTTGTCGCTGCCTTTGTGGCAGATTTTGATCTGAAAGATTCGTGCAGTGCACGGTGGTGGAGAAACTGGTCGCAGAGCTGTCGTGTCAGCTGCCGAGACGAAGGAAAGTCTGGAAGATTTGATTGGTGCTAAATGATGCGTCTATCTGAAAATGGGTTCGTAATTATGTCAACGATGTATAACCATTTTAATGGGGAAATCTAGGCTCTAAAGTCATCTAAAGGCCTAAACAATAGAAATTTGTTTGTTTTCCCGAAGATGTTCTGGCCAAAACTTAGTTTCGCATCTCCGCCCAGGATATCGCCGGTCATGTGTTCACTGGGAAAAGTGACCTGCCAATATGTTGGCCTAAGGGTGAAATAATCCTGTCCCTTAACATTAAAACTGGATAAGTTATAGTGACCTCATGTCGTGAATGGTGAGGATTCGGATAATCATCTCATTTTCCGGTTGGTGAATGAATATAATTCAGCCAGATTAAAATACCAACCAGGGACCCCGTCGTTGCAGAAATTGGATCTGTTCATTGTATTTCATTGTGAGGGCCCGTGTTTTCTTGGTGAAATGATTACTTGAAATACTTCTATTTCTCAACATTGGTTTTCTCAAATTTAAAGATTTTACCTCTATATTCCCTGGTAAACAACATGCTTCGAGCCATTAAAACAGCAATGTTCAACCAATTCCCAATGAAAGGATTGTTGCTTGAAACCCCCCATTTCAAGAGGGGCTTGGTCTGGTATCCACATTTGCAACGCAACCACCACCACAGGTCGCAGACGTCGACGTCACAGAGCTTCCAATGGTCCCCTTGGGTGTGGCCATTCCTGTCTTGGATGGGGGGCCTGGTACTGTCTTGGGGGCCAGATAACCCTTAAAGATGTCAAAAGTAGATCTCAATGGGACTTTAAAATACTTTAATGGGATCTTGAAATCAGACAAACCCATATACTGTAAGTAGATTCGTTGAATGATCTCCCGTGAAGTCGTCCAAATCCTTATAAACGGGATGTGGAATTGTGGAACCTTCATTTTTCCGCTTGGAAATGCCTCTGCTTAGGGAGGGGAGGTTCTTGGTAAAATTTCAGGCGTGTGCCGGGTGGGACACCTGGTGAGAAAACCCACCACTGTCATCAAGCTACCGCCCGTATGAAGTGAAACTGGTTGATCTGCAGTCGCATTCCACGACATGTTCAATTTTCGAAGGCATGTCTGGAGGATAGTAATCCACCTATGGTCCCGGTCGTGTTTTCATGCCCATCCGCCATGGTTTCTCGAGGTGTTCAATATGAATGGGGGGAAGGCATTAATCGGATTAATCCATTATTTTCCACCCATTACACAATCCATTGTCCATTGCCGGGCATCAAGTCCTTTGTCGCCCACCTCGCGGCTCAAGACATACTACCAACCGGGTTGGGACGTTGTCCGGTCGCTCATTGCTCGGGGCCTGAGGAAGTGCTGGGCTGCCCCAAAAAATCACCGGAAATGATCCAAAAATTCGGGGGAGATGACCATTCACACTATGATTTCACCTGGTTAATAGGCTATAAACCAAGAACAATGGGAATATGATGGTGCATATGGTGATCTGGTTGGTGGTTTGGAACATGACTGGATTATGGCTTTCAATTGGGAATGTTCATCTACTCACTCCATCATTTTTCAGAGGGGTTGTGGTCAACCACCAACCAGATAGTGAAAGGGGATCATCAACCAACTCATAACTGAGGGGCACCACCCTGTGGCAACTTTGTTCCAAAGATCGTCAGTACACCAAAATCATCCGGAGTTTTACCCCAAGAATATCTCCAGTTCACACCAACTCTCACCGGTTTGAACTCAAATCTACTACCTTCGATTCCGCAGTCCAACTGATCTCTCCAAAATGTATCAAAATGGTTGGGTCCCCAAAAAGAATGTAAAAAAATATATATTTCTAGGGTGTTAGTTCCCCTTTGATGCCTTCCTCATTATTTTCCAAATATATCCAGGTTTCACCATTCTAATCCTAATAGAATCCTATTATAATCCCAAATAATCAGTACATAGCAAGAATCCCGGATAGTTAACATAGCAATAATCCCATGATATATACACCAGCTGTTCCCATTCTCATCCCAAATAGACTCCGCGTTTGGACTCCCGGATGCTCCCCAGTGGCCGCGACATGGCCGCGCCATGGCCGTCCCCGAGGTGGAGCAATTAGCGCGGAGAACGTTTGAAGGCCACGACTGTCAGAGAGCGCAGTGTCCTGGCTTTGGGGAGTCAATTCATGGTTGTGTCCCTGGGAACAAACCCGCAGGTTTTCGTATTACCATCTAGTCATTCAACATTTCGCCGTGGAAAATCACCATTTTTAATAGGTAAACCTCTATAAATGGGCCATTTCCCATGGCTATGTTAAATAGCCAGAGGGCAATGTTGAATATTAATCATGTATTGAAGTACTCCAATTTTGACCACCCATTTGTTCACGAAAAAACCAGAAGTTTCGAGAACATAAAACTGTTTTTTGTGGAAGCAACATCAAATGTCAAGTTTTCATGTTTTTCTTACAATTTAATGGATGGTTATTTGGGGATGTTGGCTTTAGGAAACCATGTGAAATCAACAGTTGACTTTCCCTTGTTGCAAAATGAGAAACTGGTCCCCAGTTGGTGAATACTTGGTGCAGTTCCAGCTATAAGTGGTTACTGAATATTACTTTATAGTTGTAACACCTTAATGAACCACTTATATATTCACTTAGTGGTTATTTACCATGTTACCAGCTGTAGGGTTTATCTCCAACTTCTGGTGGTTTAAATGGTTAATACCCCCCGAAGCCAAGGTCCCATGGTTTAAACAGCACTGGTCCAACGCCTCCATGGGGTGTTCAATATTGGGGAAAGATGGGGAAAGGGATTGTATGATACCCTCTGGTAAACTAACATAACTATGGAAAGCTCCACCATTTTGATCGGAAAACTCACTATAAATGGCCATTTTCAATAGCTATGGTAAATTACCAGAGGGCATTGTATGCAAATATATGATATATACGGTTACATACGTATACTTTATACATATATGCCATTATATGCTATTTAATATGATTTGGGTGTAGTTGGAGTTTTTTATGGGTACAACTATATCCACGAAAACCTACGATGGGATGACTGGGATGACTTCGGTCTGTGGCCTACCATCTTTACACTTGAAATCTAACAAATATAGCTATGTAAATATATAATATACATAGGTGTAACATTAATATAGCATTGTCTTTTTTGCACTACAAATGTAGTCTATGTAAAAAAAAAGGATAATGTCTATATAGCAGCCATGCTGTGGTTCTTCCCGGATCAAAGCGGGCCGGTCCCAGGTTGCTGGCGGAGCTCGCAGCGCTAGTGGCGTAGCGAAGCGAAGACCAAAAACAATATTGAGTCAGATCAGTCAAATATTCACATTGATCTAATCTGATCTAATTTGATCTATATCATATGAATATATGGAGTATATCGCCACCAAAATGATGGAATGACAGTTCCACATGACTTGCCACAGTTCTTGCTAAAGAATATATATATATAAATATGCAAATAAGCGGTGCTAGTCACAACAGCAATGATAGTGCGCAGAACATGACCAGACAAGAACGGTTTCATCGCTTCGACGGCAACGTACCAACCTGAACAGTTCCCTCAAAAAAGGGAAAACGCTGAAAGTTTCACAAAAATGGTGAAAATGAGGACCGGACGGGACAGGCTGGGCTCCATGAGGACCATACTTGGCGATTAAATTCAAATCCCATTGAGTTTCTTACATATAATATGTATATACACTTATAATTATCGTAATAATGGTAGTAATGATAATATATAATTGTATCCCATAAGATAACCTACACTATGGATATCCCATGAAATGTCCATTCAAGTCCAAAATTGTTACAACATATATTACATTTGTTTTACATTGACTCATAGTTACATCATACTAGTTCTTCTATATCCAAAAAAAGACAAGAACCAGAACCACTAGAACAGTGTTATATGTTTCAAACTCGGAAACAAGAACTGTCAGTCACTAATTATCAGTTACATTTCTCGCTAATGATATCTCATCAACATCAATTACTACTCATCAACCACTATTCTTACTATTACAGATGATTTACGAAATGTTAATTATTGAAAAATATGTTCTATCTGGTTGGTGGTTTCAAACATGACTTTTAGTTTCCATTTCATATATGGGATGTCATCCTTCCCATTGACGAACTTATATTTTTCAAGATGGTTAAAACCACCAACCAGGTTGTTATCAACCATCACTAACCATATATTAACCATTATTAACAGTATATTAACCGCATATAAACCATATATTATGATGGTTTACCATTTCTTCTCATCCACTTTTCGTCCGGTGGAACTTCTCGGCGCAGGACGTGGCTTAAAGGCCTCGTGAGGCCGTCTGAGGAGGTCGACACTTCGACGGTTTTTTGTGTCGTGTCGGGACTTGTGGGAAAAAGATATGAGTTATTGACCAAGCAATGGTAGTGTATCCAACTAACCATTAATATGGTTAGTTATTAACCCTTATTCACCATTAATCATTAATGGTAGTGTATCCAACTCCATTTTCAGATGATCATGAGAAAGAAAAAACTATGGGATTGTGTGGGTTTTTCACTATATTAACTGTGGTTTGTCGCTCTGGGATTCTAAAATGTCTAATGTGGTTAAAACAATCATAAACCACCCATTTTCCTGGGAATGGTAAGTTTATACCACCTATAAACATGGTTTTCTGACTGGGGAATAGTTTTTGAAATTGTGTTACCCACATTTTCAGCTAAACAAGTCAGCCGCTAAACACAAACCCACTGGAACTAGGGTGAAATCTCAGCCATTGAGATTGGGAGAATGAGAAGCAATGGATTTGCTGAGGGTCTTGAGGGTCACCATATTTTCAGAACCCATGATATTTCACAGGAGAATGGGGATGCTTTATGGGATATAGATACAAGCAACCTAGATGAAGCAAGTAAATAAGTTGAAATACACCATATTGATGATGAGATTTAGTCTGAGAATCTGACCAAAAAGATGCCGAAAAGTGATTAACCACTATTTCAATAGGGATTTACGAACTTCTATATGTTTAGGAACTATTTGGGGGTGTTGATGATAGATTTGATGGTTCTTATTCCTATGGTCAATAGAAATTGCAAAAGAATAGATAATTAACAGATAGTTTAGATAAATCATGTAATTTCCTGATTTGCTGATTCTTTTTAAATACATCTGAAAGGGCTCGAAACCACACGGCTGCTTTCCCGTTTGGGTCGTGGCCTAGCAGGTCTCCATCCACGTATCGCCAATCTACATCCACTCACTTTGGAGTTTTTATCCTTACAGCTAATTGCTATAGATATGCAGAGAGTTCCAACATGTGGTGAGTTTTCATATGATGTTCCTATTACTGGAGGGCAAATGTTGTATGGAACATATCTCCAAGGATTGTAGCGAGGAGAAAGCCTCCAGGTATGTGTCCCGCTCTCTCCATCCCACCCTCCCCAGAGATGCTGTCAGGCTAAACGAAAAAAGGATGCCTCCAGTACAGGCGCGGCCAGACTCGGTCCCGGTGGTTTTTGTTTAGCATTTGCTGCTGCCATTTTGGATGGTGAAAGGGTGAAAAATAGAGGCTTTCCTCTGATCGAGGCTTTCCTCTGATCGAGGCTTTCCTCTGAGAATCCTCCCTGAATTGTTCTTTAACCTATTCACATGACATGTTTCACGCGTCGGATGTCCCGTGGAATGATATGGAAGCATGACACCGGCGTCACAGATTGGTGCCGGAAATGCCATGTTTGATCGATTTCCTCGAAATAAAAATCTGACTGCCAAAAAAGGTGCAAAAAAGATTGTTGGTGGGACCAATTGATAAAGTTGGTAAATGATTGATCAACAATTCCCCGGATATCGAACATATTGAAGAATTCCCTTCAGATTTGGTCATCCCCCAATGTTAATGATGATACATCCCAAGAAATATCGGCGAACCCAAACATTGAAGATCCTCAACATCTTTCACTGGCCAGGGGGAAACGGGTTCCAGGGAAATTGAATTGACTAGAGATATCCCAAGTGAACTGCTTCACACCCAAAAAAATAGATAAAGATAGAACTGAAGGTAGAGATAGATCAAGATAGAAATTTCATTAGCTATTTGATGTATTTTGATGCTATGTATATATTTTTATAGATGGTCTTTTAGCTAAGGGATAACACCAGCGAATGAAATTTCCGATTTCACGGTCCAGGTCAAAGAGAAAACCGTGTGGCCGGCGAGCCCAGCAACGTTGGATCTCCATGGGAATTCGTGAAAAAAAAATCGGGAAAAAAGTGGAAAATATCAAAAAAATACCAAAATTGGGGATTTCATTGAAGAAAAAGGTGAAATGGATATCGAACGGGATTTTTTTTCATCATCCAAGTTTTGGAGTGGCTTTGGCCACTCATTTAGTCAAATGTTCAAATGACATACACTGAAAAAAGATCAAGTGCACCTTGCGCATGTATATGGTACGTACATTTAATTCATTTTTACATCTTTAAATACACCGTGTCCATATAGATAGAGACATAGATGGAATTAAAGACCCAACAGGTCAAAGACTAAACCCAGGATGAATCTAGATAGTTCTAGATAGGTTTGTTTAGATGCATAAACATGAATCTGATAGATAAATAGCCAAATACATATTTCATATCACTAATGTGACAATTATGGGTAATAAATAGATCGATAGATGAATAGATATACATATATATATATATGTATATGCATATTATAATTTATAGATAGATGGATAGATGGATAGATGGATAGATGAATAGATATGTATATATATATGCATATTATGATTGATAGATAGATAGATAGATAGGTAGATAGGTAGATAGGTAGATAGGTAGATAGGTAGATAGGTAGATAGGTAGATAGATAGATTAGATAGATTAGATAGATTAGATAGATTAGATAGATTAGATAGATTAGATAGATTAGATAGATAAGATAGATAAGATAGATAGAGAATAAATAGATAGATAGATAGATAGATTAATTAGATTAGATAGATTAGATAGATAGATAGATTAGATAGATAGATTAGATAGATAGATTAGA
>Ga0126342_10004210_pt1 | contig 24387 bp, 26 predicted proteins | sample Cyp1metagenome_FD_92528 | JGI IMG/M metagenome (GOLD analysis project Ga0126342, IMG submission 92528) | Coral microbial communities from Lord Howe Island, Old Settlement Bay, Australia - Cyphastrea 1 metagenome | ecosystem: Host-associated > Invertebrates > Cnidaria > Coral ...
TAGAACGACCAACCTAGGGTTTTTTTCAGCATGGGCTTTGAGGTATAGCCCTGGGTTGGCAGAACTGGTGCTACTCAAGCAGTTGTGCTGGTTCTGAACATGGCAGGAGGTTTCTCTCTCATATGCGGGAATAGCACCGACAAGTAAATAAGCTTAAATGATTGGACATGTGCTGGGACTTTTGATCGAGACTCCTGTCACTAAAGCAGGCTTGCAAATGATATGGCAATGTGCTCGCTGTTACAGGCATCGTCATTCTGGACCTCTCATCAACATATGAGCACCCCCTTGGGGACCAAAAACTGAAGGGTCTTTTGTATGGCAAATATATGTATTCTAGCCGAGCCCTGTCGCGATTTCAATGCCAGTGCACGAGCTCTCAGTGGTGCAAATGGTGACAAGCTGCTGCAACTGTCCCATACGACCCTTCCGCGAAGGTCAACCGACTGTACCCATGATGGCCACTCCGTCAGTGACTGCTTGGGAGCTCAGAAACTTCTGCATCACTACATGGCCGCGCAAGTTGAACCAGTTTGCACTGCATCAAGATAACCATCAACTAAGCCAACTAAGCTGAAACATCAGTCTTTTTGGGTCCTTTGCATGTGTCTCCCAGTGCATCTGCAGCCCATTTTCAACTTCGAGCCACAGTCGACAGGATACCTGCTGTGTGTCTTCAAGATGCTCACTGTTTGGTGTGTCAACCGGCAGGTCGCTGCGGCTGCGGCTGTAAAATCACAGGCTCAACTTTGCGACATCACGGATCAGCAGCGAGGAACGAGGCCCTCAGTGCCCTGAGGGCCAAGACATGTCGCAGAATTCCCTCAATGCTTGAAGCGACATGTGCATCTGAAGCGACATGTGCATTTTTTGTCAGATGACAGTCGCTGCTCTCAGCCGCACTGCCGTTGAATACTTATGGTCTCATGAGAGTCTCATGGGACATTTCACAGGACGTACTGAAACAGTCAGAAGCTGGTAGGACAAGCCAGATCCAACAATCTGCAACACAGAGATTCAGGGCGTCTCTTTACTGGCTGCCTACATGTCATTTGAGATTCTTATCACAGGAAATGATGCTTGATGTGGGCAAATTCTGATCAAAACAGAGCGACCAAACTGGGGATTATTGGATGTCAAGGGTGCGCTGGGTTCCTGTTGGAAAACAAACCGTTTTTATCCCGTAAAAAGCCATCGGAGGGCTTGACCTTTGCTTGGCACCACCTTCATACCAATCCAGTAACCTCAACCCCTCGTGCCTCAAGAGAACCATTGATCCTAGCGTCTCCAAATAAGGAACTTCTCGTATCACAAGAAAGTCTTTCGCTGAGAAAGTTCAGTTGACTGGTGAAAAGCAAAGCACTGGCAGAATAGAAGCCAGGACTTTCGCAGTTGAGCAGCGTCCAAAAGGTATGATTATATAAATGCCTATGTCGCGTTTGCGGGGGTTAGGGTGCGAGACGGTCTTTCGCGACACGCGACTTGAATTCACCCAAAACGTTGTTTCCCCGCAAGGGTCTGCGTCTGCGTATGCTTCCACTCAAAAATTGACAGGAATGCTGAAGCGTGGGCTTATGCCATGCATCCGTCACCAAAATGTTTATGCCAGCTTACAAAACCCAGGGTTTTGCTTCCGCTGGACAGCAATAAGACATCGCTCTTATTAAACACATGAAAGGGAGTTTTGGACCCTGCTCAGTTGGCTCTTCATTAGCAGTGCCCACTGCAAGGTCTGTTGACTTTGCTTGACAGCCAAGTTCGACCGTAAACTTATGGAGTGGCCTTGGGCAAGTTCGACCAGCGTCGACATCGTATTGAGATCCATCGGTGTCGTGAGATCCACCATGATCCAACGGATGCAAATTACATCAGCGAAACCAATTGGGAGACAGCTCCTTCAGTAGCGGCTCAGCTCGTGTTGGGCACGGCAGCTGCGGTTTGTGGCGATCAGCGCCAGGTGTTTAAAGTTCGTTGAGCCAAAAAATCCTTCTGGATCTGAGAATCGGGAACTTTCAGCTCTTAAGCAATCTCCCAAGCCTTGTGATAGTAGCTAAGATGCTCGGACGGACTCATGGATGCTGATGCCATTTCTTGGAGACTAGTAGCCGAAGGTTTGCTTGCTGTCCTGCTGCACAAAATGTAAGGTCGCTTGAAGCAAAAATTATTATCAGCGCTAAGTGCGAATATCAGAATCCGGTGTGGTCTCAATGGCACGGGGGTATCATTTACATAGAAGAAGTGTCGTGTTTGACGAGGACTAGGAATGGTCGATGAGGGTATGAGTGGTAATGTGATAGGAACATTCTTGCAGCACATCAACTGTCATCCCTCCGGTTTTCGACAGGAAAAATTGTCTGGAACCTTTCCGACAACGTTGACTCGTTTTGTCCACCACGAGCTTCACTCGTTTTTACTCGAAATCAGAACCCGAAGGACCTGGAGGGGAAGGTGATGGCAACTGCCGCAACTGCCAGGTGTTCCACACAAGCCCGGGAATGTGCCTGTCGAACTAGTGCTGATTCATCAACCACTTCCGTTACCTGCTTCATGCGACAGGACATGATTTCACGGGCCCTTGAAGCGCAAATTGCAGGGGTCGACGCCGGAGATGCTGACCCGAATCATACCATGCAACTTAGAAAGGACAACAAGGAAGATGCTCAATGGGGCTGGCCTAAATGCACTGATCTTCCCCGAAAAAGAATGTAACTCCCTGCCTTTCATCCATGTTTCATCCATTTCTCACTTGCGCAGACATCTTCAATTGGCTCTCACAAAACAGAGAGTTGATTCCTACGGCCCTACGGCGATGGGAAGGACATGGAAGGACTATCACGGATCCATTGGGCCCCATTGGGCCCCATTGGCCCATGGCCCTGGCAGAGGTCTCAATGATGAAAGCTACAAGATCATCAAAGCATCTTCATTGGCAGCTTGACGTTGACAAAGGTTGGATCCTCAAACCAAAAGTCCTACTGTGTAACAAGATAACTATAGATAACTTTAATATAACCAGTGCACGCGCTGTGCTTGGCTGATCTCAAACCCCTGGCCTTTCATCAGGCCATCCACAATCCTTTTGGCTCCTCGACAAGGCAGCCTACCCAGCTGGCTCATTTGATCAATCGAATGAAACGTAGGGGGCCGACGGTCTTCAACCAGGGGTCAACATGCATCCGGTGCTGATTTTCGTTCTACCAAAATCTGACCCATACTCCAAGGGTGACCATGTTGACCATAATGGCTAAAAATGACTGACGAGGAATGTATACATGGTATTCCCGCAATCCTGTGGTATGCGATGACTGCACTGAACTGCGTTCCCACACGAGTATGCGCCCTGAGTGTGTGGAAACGTGATATCTACACACTCCTGTGGTATGCGATGGCGCCCGGCTGTGCATTCTCCTTGGGTAGCCTAGGCCCACTATCTCACTATGGTCTACAAAAAAGCTGTGGTATGTGCGAATCTTGTGGAGTGTAGTGACGCCATGGGACATTGTGCGCTGCCTCAATCTTGAGACTTGAAGTCCCATCAGCCCTGGCATTGCGATCTACGTCCATGCCCCAACTGCATTTTCGGCCTGATGGTGCATATTTGACCACCCTGGCAGCATCCAGTGTGCGAGTCATACCAAGCCGAAAACGGGTCAAAGCTTTCGGGGAGATCTTTAGTCATCGTGAAAACTATGTCTCGTCCTGGTCGAATGGTTCCAGCTTCAACTCTGTACAAGCAACACCTCCACAAGGTACACAAGTTGCTTCGCAGATCCACAGTTTGAAGTTCGCCAAGTTCGATGAAATCGCTGGTTCCAGCTGACCAAAATCACTTCACTATCCTTGGAATCCTCCCAATCCTGGAGCTAAAACGGACCAGATCTACCTGAGTCAAAAAGTTGCGCGTCCACCTGGTCCCCATTGTGGGCAGCAAAGGATTGAATCTGTCAGCCTCAGCGAAGCCATGGCATCACGGCAGCCGGGCAACCGATCAGATCCCGGGCTGTGCTGGAAGCCCGCCTTTCGTCTGCCGCGCCAAGGCATGGGGCAAGTCTGCACTACTTCACGCTCGTGAGAACTGGCTGCATCATTGATTAACAGGCACTAGATCTCCGAAGTGTTCATGCGTCAATGTGAATCGTGACATTGGGAATCCAAAACTTCAGAGCATCTCCAGCACTTTGATCAAAAGCCTAGGTATCCTACGTGCTCAACAGTCGGCCAGGAGCCATCTCTTGCCATCTCTTGCCATCTCTTGCCATCTCTTGCCATCTCTTGCCACCTGATGTGGGCCAGTAGAGTCGCCGCCCCGCGCTTTGTCGGACAAGGCATCAATGGGTCATCAATGGAGCCTGCACTGTGGTCGCCGCTGGCGGCGACAAGAAAGGCGCCGCCTGACACGTTGACACAGCGGCATCTATTCAAGCGAGCGGCGAAGCGAACCAAGTGAACCAAGTGAACCAAGTGATGTTGGTCGTCCTGAAATTCTGCTAGGTTCCCTGCAGGATGTTAGCACCTCTCGATTCTCGGAAAACCTTCCCATCTGATCCTGAATTCTTTCGAACCACGTGGCACCTGTATCAACAGCATCGCCAGACCCAAAACTGGGCTCAAGCTCTCAACATGGCGTCTTAAAGCCTATGGAAATACTGTGTCCATCAGTGTCCTATACTTTGCACCTCATGTGCCAAATGGCGTGAACATTTTTTTGGAAAAAAACGGTCACTTGAGGTCCCTTGCGGCCCAACAAAAAAAAACACTGAGCCTTCCTGGATCCGACCAAACTGGAGATGGAATCAGGCGACCAGATGGAGATGGTGTCATGAGCATCAATGACTTTGTTGAATAGCGGTGCATCGTCATTGCAATGTTGAAAAGCCATTCTGGTCAAAGCTTTGTATCTCATCTGCAGTCATACTTTAAGCTCATGCACTTCAAATACTTCAACTTGAAACCCACAAAGTAGACTAAGTAGATCATTTGCTTTTTGAAGTCATCAATAATCGCCATTTCCATAACTCAAGCATCGCTTATTCATTCGAAGATCGGTATATATATAAGCGGATAATAATTAATCGCCTGAAAGAGATTTTGAGCGACTCTTAAATCTCTTCACAAATCATCAATTTAGCATAATGTGGCCTTATATATGGCCTTATTCTTATTATTCTTATAGACTCTGATAGACTCTGATAGGCTCTGATAGACCTTTCTGTTGTGCTCAAAGGAATCCTGTTGGGCGCGGCGGCGCATGTCGCGGCTTCTTCTACCCAACTCCGTGGCGGCCGTGGCGTCACATTCCCAGGGTCAGTTCGCTGTCGAGACCGGCATTTCTGGAGATCTTCAAGAGCTGAAAAGTCGGGAAGAATTGGAAAGACCTGAAGCACCTGAAGCACCTGAAGGACCTGAAGGACCTGAAGGATAACAAGTCTGCTTCATCTTCACGTGATATTCTTCATGCTTTTCATCCTTCAAAAGTTTGCAGCTTCAAAGTTGTTGGTGGTATCAGCAGCTTCACCTCTCTGCCTGGATCAGCGATCGAGGTCCGAGGTGCTGGCAGATCCAATCGACTGGGCATCACTGGTGAATCATGGATCAGAGAGCATGGAGAAGACCTGGCCGACCTGGCCGGGCCTAGCGGCCTGGCCGCCTCACAACGGCAAGAACTTTGTTGCTGAAAGGATCTGAAAGGATCTGAAAGGCTTTTTTTGTATGCCCGGGCCGAGGTCACATCACCAGAGGCCACCCATTTAGAATAAACGATACGTATGAAACCCTTTCTTTAGGCAACATGAAGCACCAGTTCACTGTCGCCTGAAAGGCCGATCAAGCCGCAATCCCCTCCGCAACATCCGCATCCGCACAGGGGATCCCTTCAGGGATCCCTTTGTCGTCCAACTCTTTCGACTACAAAACTCATCAAAATTCAATTAAAACCTGGGCATGGGATGGGCCTCACAGCTTGAGGGACAGGCCACAGGTCTGATGCTATGCAACCAACAAAGGTGGTGTTTTAACAAAGGTCGTGGCACCTGACCTCTTTTTCAGGCACAAAGAATATGACAGGTTACAGGTTTGAAGTTCATGAATCATTGTTGCAGAATCATCCTTCTTGTCAAGTTGAATTGAGTCATGCTGGGCCTGCACTGGCCTGCATGACCTTCCACTTTTTCAGCAGCTAATCTGCTGGATAAAGAAATCGGCGCAAAACATAATGTGTTAATTATATTTGTTCGGATGTGATTTTTTCGGCAGCAGCTGGTCATGGCATGTCATGACCAGTCGATACGCCAACGGACACCGCACAGGCCGCTCACGTCCCGTGCCCCGCGGTAGGCACCGCACCTGTCGCGGACAATCAGGGAGTTGCCCGAAATGATATCCTGAGGATTTAATCAAGCAAAATTGGCTACGAACCAAAGATGAGGGTGAATCCACCAAAAATGCTGATTGAACCAAGTCAATCGAGATTGAACATGATTTTTTGTATATGTTTGTCCCAAACGAGTGCCATTCGGAACGCTCTAGGAAAAAAAACCATCACGGTAGGTCAAGATTCAAAACCACCTCAAATGACATCCAAAAAAGGTTGACCTGGAATGGCTTGCCAACCATGTTGAATCAGTCCTACTTTTTTACAAACCGACTTGGAGGGCTGGTGGTGTGCCATTGTCTCCGATTGGGAATTGATTGGAATTGAACATGTCAGAAGACCACCCGGGCAAGGCAACTTACATTGCACATCATTGCACAGTCATGAAATCAGCTGATGTTTGTTGGGAAGTAGATGTACCATATGTACCATCGCTGCCCAAAGTTTTGAGATATTATATATTAAAATCTGGCCTGCAAAATGCGACAAGTTCAGCCCTGCCAAAGAAAGGCCTGGTTTTCTTCGTGGAGATGGATTGAACTAGAATGCTCAAAACAAAGAACATGATTGCCACAAAAAAACAACTATAAAGGGAAAAAACTCCGGGTCCTGATGGAATTTTGACACACATCATCACAAACCATTCTTTGCGACTTAAATCGTGCTAGATCTCCATGAGAATTTTGATGCTCCACAAATCCCTCAACGTCAGCCTTCAACGGCTGCCTATCTCAACCTGCAGTGCCCAAGATTGCCCAAGTGCTTTGATTCCTGAACGATTCAAGGGTTTATCCTCAGTTTCATTCATATTCCCGGTTATATAATTAGGAATGCTTGCCTTGGGATCACAATCACTGCAGGCTTCCTTGATAAAACATCCAAAAACATTCTATAACCTTTGCCTTGGGTCCCTAAACCATCCTAAACTGCTCCCTAAACACACCAAAAGGTGATGATAAGCCGATGCTGAACTAAAGAGGGCAAGATGGGAACCTCAATATGGATCAAGAAAAAGGGGGGTCATATGGACCCCACAAATCAACGATAATCAACCTAATGTTAAGTATACCCTCTGGTCATCAAACGTGGCTAACTTAGAAATCCAGTATAAATGGAGGTTTCTAGCTGTGAAAATCATCGAAAAGGTGAATTTTCCGTGTCCATGGATTTGAAGTTCAAGGCGGTTCAAGACCAGAAAATCTATGGCTCAAAACTTGCGACTGAAGGGGCCCACAAAGCGGTGATTGTCACTTTTTGCATCAATCCATCCTTAAGTTTTGGCAGTGGTGTCTAATTTTGATCTATATTCAAATAGGTCTTGTCCGAAAACAGTGGAGGCCCCAAAATCCTCGACTGGAAAAATGATCTTCTACAGCTCTACAGCAGCATTGTTGCCTTTTGAAGATGTCATATACGTACTCTCTTTCGTGACAACCCCGGTAAAGCATGGTAAAGCCAACTTCAAAGCAAAACTGGTCGACAAGCTGCCAGCAAAACCTAGACCGCAGCAGAATCTAAACAAAAACGTCCCAGGTTTCAATAGAATATGCGTAGATATGCACATCAGGCTGATTTCTACAGATACCAGATCTTGTCTTGTCAATGTATGCGCCTGTACGTAGATGCCCCTGTGCATATGTACAAGAGAACGAGTGGTAAAACAGGAGGGATTGATATGGATTGATATCCTAAAAGCGTAGCCCAAATTGCGTCCAAACGGTGTTCCTGAGACACTGGCGAACCACAGCTGCACAGGCTGACCTGAAATAAAAAACGCTGAGGGATCCAGCTAAACTGGAAAAACACTGCCTTGTATCAGATATGATCAGGTTACATACTGTAATATACTGTAATTATATACAATCTTCAATAAAAAAATGTCTCAGCATCTTCATAAAAAAAAGCAAATATGGCATTCCTGCTCCCACAACAGGACCGCGGCTCGATCGAACACCTTTCTCGGATGGCACAAATGAATATTATTCCAATTGTATAGATATATACGTATATACATAACATAACATAACATAACATAACAATACATTACATTACATTACATTACATTTCATTACATTCATTACATTACCTTGCATTACATTACATTGCATTGCATTACATTACATTACATTATACATACGTATATAATGACCGGCTTACTGACTGGGGCAAACCACCACGTACAGTATCAAGCGAAGCAATTGCCTGTTCCAGAAGTCCAGACGGCTCACCCCCATCAACACTGGCATATGCAAAGGTCGGCAAAAAAGAGAGATAAAGATATTCCAAGTGAACAAATGCCTGGATTGAAGATGATTGAAGGACAAACTGAATCCACTGAAGTGACAGTTGGACAGGCATTACATGCTATTACCGGTATACCATGGTATCCCCCCCCCCATTTCTCTCAGCCAACACCCTCATGATTTTACCCATTGAGTCAACTGAGCCACCGGGAAGATGCCGTCAAAGTTGTGCTGTCAGATCTGAAGCTCCACTTCCTTACCGGCTTTACCAATTCTTTAATGCCGTTTCATGCTGTTCAATGCTGTTTCATGCTGTTTCGTGTTCATGGTGTTTCTCTAGAACCCCCCAAACATCCGCTTGCCTAAAGACCACGAACTGATGTGGCTGGCCATGCTTAAAAAAAGGGAGCAATCCCGAGTCTTACAGTAGGGCCACTTGAACATCTTCGCGGGGAGATATTAGTTCGCAAAGTGAAGACATGTTCGGACAAAAAAAGAAGAGAAAGAGCTATACATAATGTGAATGTGAATTGATTGTTTGCCTTCCCCAAAGATGCTGACTTTGTGGGAACGGGCAAGACGGAATGGTGGGTTTCCCGTCAAGAAATTCCGGATAACCTGAGTGAGGTACCTACCCAGTAAACCAAGGTGGAAGTGGATCTCTACCCATCTGTGATGGGAAAAGCATCGAAAACTGGCTGGAATTGACCACTTCCTATGAGATTCATGGCTCCAGATCGCAAAATGGCTGGAGCTGCAAAGCTATCAGGCCACATCAGGCCATTGGAGTGTACTGTAATAATTATAGTGACACATGTATGCATGTACATTCTACCTCATACATATGTGTATCATTGTGTATCTACACTACACCGAAATCTAGTATCATCATTTGTCCAGGTATGTTTTTGTTCGGACTCCTCTTCTTGAAACCAACCAACAGGTTCTGCCCAGTTGCTTGTCTGCGCACCGAGCTTTAAGCTCCTTGCGCAGGGATGATTAGACTCGTCGCGGCAAGCAAGAATAATGGTTGGATTGTTGGCAAACAAACATGGAATTGAGTATGGTTTTATACAATAGTGTAATAGCGGGTATCAGTGGGTATATTGAGTGGGTTTTCTCAGCAACCAAGAAATTGATGTCACCAACAGCCACATGACGAAAACAACCTCCAGCAAGGGGATTTTTTTCGACGCGGCACAGCCCGGGCCGACGGAGCGAAAATGGTACTTCTTCATATTCCCGAGGAAGACGTTTGCTTGAGATATGTGTTCCCCATCTTCAAACAACAAATTACTTACCCATAATTCTTCGTGAATTTCTATGTGAATTCTCGTGATATGTTTATTCCATTGAAATATGTCCCAAACCTGTCGCAGATATTTCCGGCATCTGAAAAAAGGGCCGTCCTTTGACTACGACGCTCTGCTGGAAGCAGAGCGGCAGAAGACCTTCCACTGCCTCGGTGGGGGATTCCAAGTGGCTGCATCGAATTTGGGTTTCAATGAAACTTAAGATACCCTAAGGATCCATGTATGGAATATTTACCTACATTGACCCCTAAAGTAATTTAAAATAATCCCAATGTAGGTAAATATTCCATACATGGATCCTTAGGGATAGATCTGGACTGTTCAGCCCAGCTTTCAGGTTTCAAACCTTGGTCATTTTCAAAAATCGACTTCATGGATCGCCGGCCTTAGTCCTTTTTTGTTGGGCCCAGGCCCAACCTCTCCAAGCTCTCCGAGGGAAAGAGATGGGCTGATCAGGCTGATCTGATATAACATCTGTCATCATTTACCCCGAATGCTTGTGAAGGAGGGTTAAATCGTCTATAAAATCTGACCAACTGATTGATTGGAAAAGGACACCTATGTCTCCAATCTCAAGCATGATGGCTTCACAAAGTGCAGAATTACCAATATTTTTGGAGAATTACATAGAATTACCAACAATGGACCTTCAATTGTTCCAATTTGTGGCTGCTGGCCGTTTAAATTTGCCTTGGATAGACATATCTTTATTGGGAAGGACACGTTCTGCCCAGTGACAAGCGTGCCAAGTTTGGGCCCAGTTGCTTCCGGCATGTGAAAGGGGCTTACATGGAAAATCACCATTTTTAATGGGTAAATCCACTATAAATCAACATTTTCAATAGCTATGTTAGTTTACCAGAGGGTAGTCAAAAATGGGAGTGTCAACCACTGAGATTGACTTAATGAGTGCTTGATTTGATGGATAAAACATGATAAAACAATGGATTGATGGATACAACAGTGAGTTTGATGGACATAACCAGATAATCACTGTTTGATGGATACAGTGATTCACATGGATAATCATGGGGCTGTAAATTTACCCTCACAGGTTTTTTCTCAAAATGGGGGATGCAGAAATGGCATTTGTAACCTTCATAGGGTTTTTTAAAGACCGGCGGGATTTTGGGGTACTCTTATGTCTAGACAAACCACAAACAAACTGTCCAAAACTAGAGAACTGTTTGTTGGTTGCAACCCCCGAAAGACATTAGGTGCTGGGATCGCGATCCGATGTAGGAAAAAATGCAAGTGTTGCAACGCATGTTTTTGCACAATATTCCCCTCTGGTACTCAAACGTAGCAATGGAAAATCTGTGAAAAACCATGAAAACCTATGACAAATGGAGGTTTTAAGGGGAACATCCTTTGGAAATGGCAATTGTCGCCACATTGCCGGGGAACACGAACCAAAGACGGGCCAAGATTTGCTGGGTCACAATTTTTCATGGTGGACTGCAGTTTGGACATCCCGTTTTGGGGTCCGCATTCCGATATTTATCCAAGTTGCATGCCACTTAATGGAAACAAACCAAAGGTGAATCGGTACCCCATGTTTTAAGCCTTTTAACTGGTCCAACCAACCCCAAATGTTTGATCATTTTACCTCCAACTTCTATTGTTGTTACAAATGTACCCATAACTTCCTTGCATGCCTTAGCACTTGATACTTCTTGCATGGCTTGCCACATCCAATTCTAGATGCTTAAACAAGCGTTGTATCCCTTTTTTGTTTCCGCACGTGAGCACTTTTACCCCTGGTTCTTCACATGGGGCACTGGTGGTTCCCCAGTGGTTCCCACTTTCTGCCGAGGTACCGAGTGCACAGGGGTGTCGATCTCCGTGCAAAGGCTGGCAAGGGCACATCGGCCTGAGAAGGGTCTTGGGATACCAGGCCATACCAGGCCATCTTGTTATGGCAAGACGATTAACATAGGTTAACCATCACAAACAGGGGGACGAACATGGGTCAAACTGGCTTAACCATCCAAACCTCTGGTTCAACAACCATAGATACATGAAATCTGATAGTATACGGCCCCCTAGATAGGTGTAAGTTTGCGCAAAGAACTAACAGATTGGACTTGTGGGGTTAGATGAAGCTATAAACCTATAAACCAAGAAACATGGCGGGCGGGCCTTGGCAATGCAGGTCAAATCTTACGCCCATGGACCAGATAGTTCAGATAGTTTGGTTATAGATCTGGCCATGTTCATCAGTTCCCAAAATGGAAAACGCGATCCTCAAGGCTTCCCAGTTCTGCGGAATCGCGGAAATCATTTTGTGAAGTTTCACTTTCACGGCGGCGAAAGCGCGCTGAAGCTTGGTTTGGCAGATTTTGGAAGTACATAAATTGAGAAACCGTCGTTGGAAACAAGGATTCTGCAGTCAACACCAAATAAATGCCACCATGACAATGCACCCTGCTACGAAACAGCTCCCTAAGTGACCCTCTTGGCAAGGAGAAGACCCAGAAAGTGTGCCTTCAAGCAGTTTTGGTGAAGTTTTCGCGCGGTTTTCGCAAAATTTGGCCGCCAAAAAATCAAATCTGCAGGCATTCAAACTATATAGGATTACGCATGACTCGCCAACAAAACCAAATTTTGAGTTTTCGCGGCGTCTTCTTCATGTTATCTTCCCGGCCTTTTCTTTCGTGCAGCAGGGTTTTACTTTGGCGGAGATGGGTTAGTATAGAGTTTATGTAAATTCCCTTTTTGAGGGATTTTGATCGTCGCTCAATTGGAATCAACCAGAATTGCGTTTCCTACAACCTAAGGCCCCGAGGGAAGCATTGAAATTTGCATTAGAACAAACAAACTTGGATATGGGACCTTCCAACCCACAGTTCTTACATACAGGAAGTTTGGTTGCAGTAAAACATTCCATTTGGGGGTAATCAATAATAAGCGCGTATTCTCTTAGTTGGAATCCCCCTTTTTGTGGTTAAAACATCCGTTCTGGCCACAACCCGGTAACCCCATGTTCTGTCGCTTGACCCTTTTTTTTCTTATATCCAACCGGTTCAAATCTCCAAACTCTTGGGTGCCCTCCACGACTTGACGCATGGACTCATCACTTCAGTCTGGTAACGTTCCAGCATGCACGCTGCCCAGGAGTTTAGACCTCACGTCTGCAGAGTGCCGAGAAGGGTCGATGTGGGGATGACAGCACCGCTTACCAAGGTCAAAATCGAAGACCCCAAGACTCAGAAAGCAACTTTGGATCCCCTAATCCAAGGCCACCCCAAGAAATAGGCAAAATGGGAATGCAGTTGAAGCCACCAACATCACCAACCAGAGTTTTGGTTTAATCAATATTGGTTATATAATTCATATTTTATTCCCCAAACAGTGGCTCTACGCTGAGGGGTTCTTACGGTACGTGTAAAGGCCGGTGCTTGATCAGGGTGCTCACTCTGGGCCCAGAAATTTTCCTGTAAATTTCCGTATAAAGTGGCTCTTGAGAAATCTTGCCATGCGTTTCGACTGCCCACGCTCGCACAAAGCGTGTGTCCGCGTTCTGGGTTCATTCTGGACTCATGGACCGCGGCATTTTTCCTGTAAATTTCTGTATAAAGTGGCTCTTGTGAAATCTTGACGTGCGTTTCGGTTGCCCACGCTCGCACAAAGTCTGCGCCGTGGTTTTCGGCTGCGGCATTTTCCTGTAAATTTCCGTATAAAGTGGTTCTTGTGAAATCTTGACCTGCGTTTCGACTGCCCACGCTCGCACAAAGCGTGTGTCCGCGTTCTGGGTTCATTCTGGACTCATGGACCGCGGCATTTTTCCTGTAAATTTTCGTATAAAGTGGCCCTTGTGAAATCTTGACATGCGTTTCGGCTGCCCACGCTCGCACAAAGTCTGCGCCGTGGTTTTGGGTTGCGGCATTTTTCCTGTAAATATCCGTATAAAGTTGTTCTTGTGAAATCTTGACATGCGTTTCGACTGCGCAGGCTCGTACAAAGTGCGCGCCGTGGTTTTGGGCTGCGGCATTTTTCCTGTAAATTTCCGTAAAAAGTGGCCCTTGTGACATGTTAAAGTGCATTTCAACTGCGCAGGTTCGCACAAAGTGTGGTCCTAGCTTCTGGGTCGCGGCTTCTTCATCATCATCATCATCATCACCATCATCATCACCATCATCATCACCATCCTCACCACCATCATCCTCCTCCTCATCCTCATCCTCATCCTCATCCTCACCATCATCATCATGATCATCATCATCATCGTCATCATCACCATCACCATCACCATCATCTTCATCATCTTCTTCTTCTTCATCATCATCATCATCATCACCACCGGCATCATCATCATCATCATCATCACCATCATCATCATCATCATCATCATCTCTTCAATGACATCCTCCTCCTTCCCTACATAATCATCTTCACCTTTTCATCCTCAACTTCATCTTCCGCATTATCATCCTCATCCTCATCATCATCCTCATCATCATCATCATCACCATCCTTACCATCATCATCTTCACCATCATCACGATCCTCACTCACCATCATCATCATCATCACCATCATCATCATCATCCTCAGCATGATCATCATCCTCATCATTATCATTGTCATGATCACCACCATTTACGACATTCAACAAATTCATCCTCCTCCTTCTCTACATCATCATCCACCACTTTTCATCCTCCAGTTCATCTGCCGCATTATCATCCTCATCATTTTCATCATTTTCATCATTTTCATCATCATCATCATCATCGACCTCACCATCATCATCATCATCCCCGACACCATCAATCTAGCATCATTATCCTCTGCATCAGCATAAGCATCATCATCATCATCATCTTCATCATCATCATTATCATCATCGTCACCATCACTATCACCATCATCTTCATCTTCTTCATCATCATCATCAGCATCTTCATCCTTCTCCGGATCATGCTCCTCTGCCTTAGAATCCTCCACTTCGTCTTCCGCGTTATCATCCTCCTCAACATCATCGTCCTCCACATCATCCTCCTGCACCTAATCATCGTCAATATCATCATCTTCAACATAATCGTGCGCAACATCATACGCGACATCATCATCATTATGAATTATCATCATCATCATCATCATCATCAACATCATCATCATCATCATCATCACCGGCATCATCATCATCATCATCATCATCATCCTCGACATTATCCTCCCGCTCCCCCCGCACTGTTTGGGGTCTCTAGCAGGGATAATATTAGATATATATATATATATATAATATTTTGTTATACTATATATTATATCTTCCCAATGTCCTGGCGACATCACCATCACCTTTTGTTGCTAAAACCCTCCAAGTGCACTCCCCCAGGAGATTCCAGGTGCCTTGGGTGAGATAATTGTTCTCGGCTCCTGTCATCATCGAGCAAGGGCCAACAGCGTGCGAGCGCGACATGTCCGGTGTCCGGTTGCTTTTCACGGGAGCCTAAAATCAAAATCGCAGCTGTGCGATTGCGTGAAAAGGTGGAGGGTTGGTGAACATCTATGATTTCAATGATTTCTACTGTTTTGATCTGCTTTTTGTCGATTTCTTGAGGTTTGAAGCGGTTGCTATGGAAAAACTGGTTGTCGACCATGTGAATTTCAGTCCCCACGAATTGAGCCGATCTGCAATCGGATGTGAGAGGTGAAACTGGAGTTCAAGGCTGGAGCACTGCAAGAAATGGTGCCCCTAGTATTCAAACATGGCTCAGAAATGCCAATGTTATGCCAATGTTCTATGGGAGAATCATCAATTAACATAGATAATGGATGATGTTGCGGACTTGTTTCGTTGCCGGATTAGATTGCAGGAGGGTACCCTCTCAAGTAAGCTGGAAGATGCTGGAAGAGGCAGCTTCCAACAGCCAAAGTCCACCTCCGGCGACAAAAGATTGATATATGGAAAACAACCATGGTTTCCCATCCGGAAAAGGATGAATCTACTTTCACGGTGCCTTTTCCATATCTATAATTATATATATTGTAGCATATCTACTGGAGCCCAATGTCCCAAGCAGCTTCCTGTTGGCCTTTTCATGCGGCGCTGGCGTCGCTATCAGCTGGTTGCTACTGCCTGGGTTCACTTCATCATGAGGTTTGGGCGGAAGTGGAACGTCAGGGACCGCAAATCATCCAAATTGTCTTAAGCCAACAAGGAGTGATTGCTTCTGGCTGCTTGGCAACTGACCACGTGTCCAATATGATCCCATCATTTAGCAGACATTGCAGTTTTTTGTTGAATTGAACAAAAACTCGGCTGGTGATTTGCGATCACCATTGCGTTCACTACAACGGAACTGTCAATCCATAGTCACCACAGCAATGTTTAGTCTTGACCAATCCTCCAAGTGGCGGGTGATTTTCTCAATTATATCCAAATGCAAAAAAAAACTATATCCCCATGGCTACTGGTACATCAAGCTTTGGTTTTCTCACAGAACAGAAAGTCTTTTGGAAGCCTAAACAGCGGGAAACATATGGGAAATATCTCGATCTCAAAAGCACATCTTTATGCCCTTTTTGATCAGCATTTCAACTGATGACACAGCGATATCTTCATATGTTCCCACAGAATTACTTAAGGATTTGCTTAAGGAAACCCTAAAAATATCAAAGCTATTCCCTGTAGATTTCCATAAAGGGTGGATGTCACATTGGGAAAATAAAGAATCACCCTAAACAAAGCCGGGGGTCACCTTTAAAAAATATCCATGTTACAATGTTATCCATATATTATACACCCATTATAGTTGGTTGACCCCCAGTGTATTCCCCATCACAACTTCCCAAGCGCCCTGGGACTGAGGTCACAGGCTGACCAAAGACATCGCCCACTAAGACCAGCAGCAAGGCCAAGCGTGGACGACTGGCCTGAAAATCCGTCGGAGTTCACAGATGTTCGGGTGTTTTCGGATGGGTCTGACGTGAAAATGATGATCAACCATCTATATAGACCTATATAGACCTATATATATCCATAATAGCCAATATGCAAATGAATCGCTTGATTTTCTTGGGGAACATCTTAGCCGCAAACCGCGAACCATGTTTTTTTCCTCAAATATAAGGGGTTCAACCGTAAAACCAACAACTTGTCCCATTCCAAAAGGATGAGGATAGTGGAGTAACAGTAATTTCCATATGATGGAGTGGTGGTTTGCGTTTCTATCTCCAGAATGCGCTATGATTTTCACATTTTCACCTCATGATTTCCAGGTGTCCGAAGTTTCGATCTGTTTTGCAGTTGCCGATGTTATCCCATGAGGATCACATGGATTTTGCGATGGAGATTGGAGGGTCAAAGGCAACCCGCATGACGCGGGTAGGGCAGGTAAGGGCAGGGAACCTGGAGGAGAGGTTCCAATGATTTCGAAAAATGATGTTCAGTGCAGGACTGGGGTTGTTAATGGGTACTATAGTAATGAGTAATGACCAAAGTTGGGATGCAACCCCTAACACTATGTTATGGTTATGTAATTCACTTATTAGTGGAACTGCAACCCCAAATACTATAAATACTGATCGGGTCTTGGACTGTGCGGGTTATTCACCTTGAGAGTAGAACCAATAACCTTCTTTGCGGCCACCTCTGCTGATAAAGACATTCACAGGTTGCTGGTTCATATACAGGTTTATTCCCACCTCCGCCGATAAGTACAGAGGTAAAATTGTCGATGTTCCGCCCCGAAGTGGATATAATTTTCCTAATGTGTTGGAGCAGCCCGATTAGGTTTTTAGTAGCCCCCAGACAAAATCATGTTCCAGGCGATTGGTTTTTTTTCCTCAAGTCAAACATCTCAAAAGCCACCCGAAAAAACATAAACATATTTCCAAACAAATCATCAGATGACCAATGAATAGCATATTCATGACCAATCATCAAAAAATTGATATCTTCTGCCAATTTTTACCCATCTGGGGGTAAACCTTGCCCGCTTCCCACCTCTGGTAGCGATGCTTCAGCGGCCACCAGCCGGCAGCAGATGCGCCGGAGGCGCTGGAGTTGGTATTGGATGTCATCCTCAGCACGCTGAGAGGAACTGGGCGAGTCAAGGTGGCTTGGTTTTTTTGGGAAAATCATGGAGAATGTTCACATTCTAAGTGTAAACTCCAATTTTACCTGGAAAATCGTGTTAAATGATTTAAAATGATTTAAATATCATTAAATGTCCAGTTTTAAATCGGAAATTTTATGGTTTTTTCTTATCATCTGTGTTGGGGTTCGAATCAGACGGTTCCCAAAAAAGAAACAGTTTGATTGGGAGATCCCAACAGGGTCGGGGAAAACGCCACATCCCGGGCCACAGGCCGATGTCCCAAGCCAAGCAGGCAGCAAGTTTGGTATGCCATGAATATAAATATCAGCGTTGACTGAGAAAGATTATATCATACTAGTCATCATGAAAATGTGAATATGATTGAATATGTATCAAATGATGACCATTTATCAATAGTTAAAGTATAGAAATTCGAGTCATCAAGTCATCATTCCGAAAGAAATCCCAAAAATTCGATCTTCACAGTCCTCATACATTTCATATATCCCCATTAAATCACCATTGAATCACCTTTGAATCACTATGAAAGTTACGCTGAAAACACCATCAAAACCGGGCCGCCACCAAGGGTTCCTCCACAAACGCCAGCGCCGCGAAGGCCCACTGCACCGTCAACTCCAGGCCTGGAACGAGATGATCTACAAAGGATGGGGGCATTCTATGTATCTATCAACATGTCTGATCATGTCTGGTTGGTGGTTGACCATGGTTGACCTACCCCTCTGAAAAATATGAACGTCAGTTGGGATTATGACATTCCCAATATATGAAAAAATAAAACATGTTCCAAACCACCAACCAGATGTTATGAGTGGGTTATCCCCTTGTGCCCACTTCAAGGGTGGCGGCATCTTTCATTTTGGTGGAGGCACTTTTGAAGGCCGCAAACAGAAGTCCTTTGAGGGGTTATTGGGCCAACATCTGCCTGGGAAGGTCCTTAGCAATGCCCCCCAGAACAGACATGCGGTCTCACTTTGCTCAGTAGAGATGTATATATATATATGTGTGTGTCTATGTATAGTGTGATATTAAGATACGCATATAAAGAGATATTAATGTGTTTGTGATTTGTTTATGTATATATTGAGATATGTATGTACCAGATATATTAGTGTATCATATTTTATAGTGTCTTTGCTGAGTGTGGAATGACCAGCATTTAAGGATTCATTGGAAAATTTGCTCGTCAACATCGCTATGTCAACATCGATCCTGTCACCGCTCCCTAGAGGTCTATGCCGGCACTAGAGGTGGATGATGAAAATCTCTGCGACCCCCCCAACCCGGCTCAAAAACATAGGGATCTGTGCCGCAAAATCCATGGAATGTGCAGAACTTGACAGCGGCCCAAATCGCAGGCTTCGCCTTCTGCTTCCAATGCACCATCTTTGGATGTCCTTGGATCAGCGTGTTGCCATGAGGACATCCAAAGGGTTTACAAGAATGTCATCAAAAAAAGAAACAGTGTCACCATCTCAGTATACTAGTTGGTTGATAGGTTTCTCTATGAGTTATATAATTATAACAGTAAATCATGATCCCCAATAACCCAGGTAGTTGTTCACTCCCTGTAATACCTAATCAATATAGGATATTTTTAATGGCTCAAATCAGACCCAGTGACTGCGATGATCAAAAACCGGGCTCCAGAAAGCGACCCAGAAAGCGACAAGCTACTCGTAGTCCGCTTCGATCTTGTCCACGGCTACGACCTCAAGGCAGCCATGGAAAACCAGAAAACGGGGGCCATCTTCTCCAAAGAAGTCCACATTGAGGGTTGAATATAAAATGGGGGATCAACAAGTCACAAAACGGGTTTCAATTTACTAAGTTATTGTCTATACAGTCTATACATGTCTATACTGACTTGGATGATTTGGGGTACCCCCATTTTAGAAACCCCCACCAGGAGCTGACAGATTGTCATGATTAAAGAAACATCACAAACAAAATGATCCTCAATGGAATCAATTAAGACTTCTGCAAAGAACAGCCGCATCACCAGGGTCCACCGGATCTGTCCACTGTCCCGCTGCGAAGAAAAGATCTTTTGGAAACATGCGGCCGCCCCAACCGCAGTGATATGTCATGATATTTTGTGTCGCAGGAGGAACCCAAACAAAATCGACGCCTGCAAGGAATGTGCTGAAATATCTTCCTGCAGAGTCCGTTGAGTCCGTGATGAAACACATCACTGAAGTTCCCAGTTCCCACTGTCCCATGATCCCCATATCCGATTATCCCATATCCCAAGATTCTCGCTGAGGCGCAACGAGGTGATTGATTCCAACAAAATCCTGCTTGCACAGGAGCTCAAAGCAAGGTTGATCTTTGGCCACATGCCGTCGCCACTCCTGGGAGAAATAGGAAAGGCTGCCATGGTTCGGAAGCATTCTTCACACTTGCCTGACACAGTTTCATGGACCCGGAACGCACAATCGCGTCAGTTGACCATGCAACTTTTGATTTATGTTGGACTACCTCAATCTTTGGCCATGCGTCTCCGCAAAAATGAAAGTACAGAAAGCCGGACCCCCCCTGGTTAAGCCTTGCAAGCTATACGTGAGTATCAGCCACCATGAGACATAGGTTTGAGACCTTTGGAATGAGGTACCGCAATTCCATCATCACTTTTCCAAATTGCATGGCAATTTCGGGGTATAACATGGTATAACGATGTATAACGCTCTTTGACAAGGCCATCTTTATACCTGGAACCCGGTACTGTTGGCTATAGGAATGGTTGGTTTGATTCCCAACAACGTGTGTCGAGACAACATCCCAATTTTTGGGCCATCCCAAATCTCCATCATTTTTGGGCACTGGGCATCATCCATTGTTTTTTTCGTTGGTAAATTCCATTGATTTATGGTTTATGGTCAAGTTACACGCGTTAATATTATGGTAAGTTATGGATGTTTATGGTCATATACATCCCATTTCCATTGATTTATGTTAACCCTCTGCAAAACAAAGCCATATCACCTCGTCATCCACTGGTGGAACCTCCCATTTTTGCAGGGGAAATCTCCCCTGAATAGCCTCGATCCTGTTCGGAAATGATCCCTTCCCCAATGCTCACCCCACAGAAACCATGGTTTTGTAGAAAATTCACTATTTGGAACCCTTTGGGGGTGTCCAATATAAGGGGATAAGACGGGATAAGATTATATAATAGGTACCCTCCGGTACTCAAAATGGAAAATCTACCATTTGGTTCTTTGATTCTAGCGATATTTTCCCATATTATCCCATGATATTCCCTTAAAATCACCACTGAATCATCAATGCACCTTTGCGCCGTGCTCGGTTGCGACCCCCTGACCCCATCTCCTCATAGGTCAACGACTGAGAGCCGCCCTCCGCACCGCGGCTGTTTTGGGAAAGGGCTCGAAGACTTCGAAAGGCCGCAGCGGTGTCCTCTGCCCAGACCTGGGGACCATCTGGGGACCCACTGGAGAGACTTGCAACGAATTGGGACGAAGAAATTGACCCATACCCTCTGGTAAACATACAAAAAACTATGGAAAATCACCATTTTTGATGGGAAAATCAACTATAAATGGCCATTTTCAATAGCAAACTGTTAGAAATTACCAGAGGGTAGTTTGGTGCTTCGGAACTTCCGTCCATTTCATGCCCAACCAGGATGAAATCCCCATGAGGTGCACCTGACTGTAGAAGTCCTTGGGCACCTCCGGGGCTTGAAACTGCGCCAGCAAACCCCCGGTGCCCTCGCGACCCGTTAGGGGTCCACCCACCTGGGCGAAAGGAGAGTTGTTGGCACCTTCGAAAGCGGGAATGGAAGGAGATCTAAACCCACCATGTGTTTGAACCCATGCAAATCCAAGTTGATTGACTGTTCAAGCTACATCCCAACTTTTGAAAAAAAAGTTTAACCCTTCCTGAGCAGTTTCGTGGGAAGTTCAAAGGTTCAAATTTTGGGTTTATTGTCTTGAATAAAACCCAAGTTTGTTGAAGGTTCACAAAGCCACCAAATGGTAAAACCATATATGCCAAGATATACTTTGTGGTTTACCAGATTACCTTGATTGAAGCAACAACATTTGCCATTCAACCAGCAACTGCTTGGGGGTGAGGTTCCAATTCATAAGCAAGTAGGCCATAACTATAGGGGCCACATATCCCAACTATTCCAAACTTATCAGTGTCATGATTATGTGATTGTAGCCATGAACACCCTCCGGAAATCAAGAGTGGCAATGGATAATTATGACAGTTGCCTACTGATAAAGGATTTTCCATGGATTTTGCCACCTTTGACGACCAAAAATTGGGGTCCACCTTCTGTCTGGACTTTCGCTCCTTGACATCCACGTCCATGACCTTCGAAGGGCTTGGAACATGGCCCCCGTCGTCAGAAAAGTGGCTGCAATTTTTGAGATGTTTTGCAATGACATGCAATGACCATGTCATGAGATATGAAAAGCATGGATTTCTGGCAATGCAAACATGAGTTCAATATAATTATGTCAAAAAAAAATGGCAGGACAACTGATGATGTTGCATGAGTTTGTTCCGTTGATTTTCATGGAGAGAAGCCTCTCCATGCCCACCCCCTCTCAAAACATATCTATATATATCTGGACTTGTGAACGATCGTCAACACCATTAAGAAGCCAAAATCCATGAGTCTGACAATATGCACATGGGCCTTTATTATGCGCACTCTTCCTTTTTTAGTTTTGGATATGCTCATAGTTTTAGCCTACAGTATACCTGTGTCTCGTGGTAACCTCAGGTGACACGGCCTGTGGACAATGGAGCCGCTCCCACTGCACTTGCCGCAGATATTCATCCGCATCCTGACCAACTGCCGTAGACTCTGGGATGGGAGGATGGGAGAGGTGCTCAAAGCTACACCGTGACGTACACCTTGGTACAGACCCAGAAGTTGATTGTAAGGGGCAACTGGAGGCACATCCGTTTACAGATACGCTACTTCTGGATGTATGTAGACACCGTTCCCAGTTCCCACTTCGGCCAACCATCATATCATGACGATACCGTGACTCTACACAGGGCTTTCCATGAGCAGAACATCTCCATATCTCCATCCTTAGGTGGTCCCTCGCTCGGTGGCATAGGCGCTCCGGACACCGGCAAGCAGGCCTCAAGTGGTTGGCATGTTGACCGGAGCTATGGTTGGGATGTGTTCTTCTTGTCACTTTCGTTGTTTAACTGATGATCCATGATGATCCCTATGTTTATATCTGCCTTTCTCAGTTCCTTCTATTCTCTATCATCCGTAGTAGATTCATGATGATTCATGCCAAATAACTTTATGTTCCTAAGCCTATAGGATCCATGTATGCTATATATTATATAATATATGGTAACATTTACCATCAATATACCCCCAATGTTAGCATATATACCATACATGGATCCTATGGGAAGGGTCTTACACTTTTCAAATGTGAAATCTCATAGAATATCATAGAATGCTCCTACATTTCTTCCTCCAAAGTTGCGCAAAGGGGCACTACTTCCCATCAGCAGCGCCCATCCCAAGTCCATCCCACGAAGAACTGCAGTGCTTGTCACAAGGTGAGGCCCGGCCACGGAGATAGTGAAGTTGACGAAGTTTACTAAGCTGACCAGGTTAACTATTATATTATTATATATTATTATATGATTTATATGGTTCATGGGGAATATATATATATAATATATTATATAACTTAAACTAGTTGATGGGGTTATAAAATGTTATAAAAACCAACTTATAACCAGGGGGCCTCACCTTGTACTAATGTGTCATTGTTCCCAAGACCCATTTTGTAGCATGCAGAATCTAAGCATCGAAACGTGCTGAAACTTTCACATCTGCCCCAAAGCTTCGACTTCGGGGATGAAAGGCCAGGTTTGGTCAAGTGGTTCACGTGGAAATCTTCGGGATGTGATTAACTTGGAAATAGGCATTGTATGAACATCCCAAATTGTCCTTGACTGTGAAATTGAACATCATTGAACATCAATATTGAAAATCCCAAACAATTATTGATTGTGGAATTGGGAACACTTAATCCTTGACCACCGGCCTTTTCGTTTGGCGTTTTTTCAAAAACGCGCCTCCTGCAAGATTTGCTGGTCACGATCCGCTTGCTGTTCATCTTCGTCCACGATCTGTGGTGTGTCATCCCCGATTCCTTTGGTGATTCACCCTTCATCCCATCGAGATTTCTCAGATCGCTCCATAGATCCATGTGATCGAAATCAGGTGATAGTCATGGCGTAACATCCTATCTCCACGGAGATAACCATCAAAAAAAAAATGAAAAGTTGTGATGTCACCCCAACATAATACTAATATAGTAATATATAGTAATATATAGTAATATATAGTAATATATAGTAATATATAGTAA
>Ga0126342_10004211_pt1 | contig 24383 bp, 20 predicted proteins | sample Cyp1metagenome_FD_92528 | JGI IMG/M metagenome (GOLD analysis project Ga0126342, IMG submission 92528) | Coral microbial communities from Lord Howe Island, Old Settlement Bay, Australia - Cyphastrea 1 metagenome | ecosystem: Host-associated > Invertebrates > Cnidaria > Coral ...
CAGCCCACTTCTTCCTAGGAGCCTTCAGCTGCTCAGACGGAAGAGTCTGTTGTTTTTGTCTGTTCTCTAAAGTCACCGTGATATGACAAATGTTGTCAGGATCGGTATAAAACCAAGAACCACATTGATTTCGAAGAGGTTTGCGCGATCAGGCGGGAGCTCCTCAGTTTCCGGCGCGCCATGGTTGATGACCAGCAAATGGGACTATGATGGGTGGGATATGACGGGATATGAACATCTTGGAAATATCCCAATGGGAAATCCACTACTTGGGGAATCCATAGCAAAGCAATACGGGGATTTTGGCAGCATAATGACTCAAACATGCATAATATCACTGAAATTTGAGGGAAAGAATGGTGTTTCAATCAGGCAGAGTTCGTGATATTTGGCAATATAAGAGACACAGTGTGGCTCAAACGCAAACAATGCCACCATCATTGATATGAAACTGCGGCATCATGGCATAATTGGAATACAATGGCAATACGTTTCTTTGCTGCTTTGCACTACCATAATCGCCAACACTTGCCATACATGGAACAGAAACGGTGGGCATGACAAACGTAGTGAAAACGCAATTTTTTCCCCCAGCGACCCTGAGGTGGAATCAATCTACGTGTTCACCACGAGCTCCATCTGCTGCGCGGCAATGCTTCAATGCTTTGGCCGCGTCATTACGCAGAAGAGTTAGAAGGCCAGGTGAAAGTTCATGGCACATGGCCCTGACATGCTGGATGTCGCACAGCTGCAAGGTCACCCTGATCGCTGATTTGTTCCACAGGCTCAAAGCTTCGACAACGGCCACTTGGGCAACGGAATGCAAGACGTGCACAGCGTCCCGAGAAATTTTGAAAGGTCCGGTTTCTGGTGTCTCAAAGGACTGCAACGTGTCTTTCAAAATTGCCAAGAAGATTGTTCTCGGTCAAATTGATTGGCGGCTCTGCTGTCGATTGATTCATGCGTCTTTCACTGGTCAAAGCACTTCATACACTCAGTTTTCCAGGTGTTCATGCATTCATTCCTTCATTTCTCTATGTTTTTGGGTAATTCAGCCATTCAGTCATTCAGTCAGTCAGTACGCTCAGTGATTCATCAACCGTTCACATTGTTCTTTCATTCTATACTCACACATACACACGCGGGTCATAACCGGGCTCAAAATTACCAAATACTTTGCATGGAGCGTGTGGGTCAAAGGGCAAACATGTCTGATGCCATCTGTACTTGCGACAGACAAGGGATCGCTGATTTTGTTTTTACTTCACTGGGCTGATTTCAGGTAACCTTTCGCAAATCAGCGATTTTACACATTTATATATTCTAACAGATTTGGGGAAAAATTTTGGGATTCTGAAAACGTGGTATTATACCGGTATACCCCCTGTGATCATTTTAAGGAATACAGTATATCATAGATAATCATAGTAATCCGTTGGAATTGACGGACCCATCTGGGCGGCCGCCAAATCGCTACGATCCAAGGTTCCAACTCGTCCATGAGCTTCTGCACCGTCCGGTCCTGGAGTCGGCTGTCGCTTCCGGTGGTGATTTACCATCGATTCTATTACTTGATTTAACTTGGGACAATGGCCATAGAATGTTCTTTTTTTCTCCCCGATACTTTAAGAATTATGGAAAATCTGGATTAATATATTTTCCATGAAAGTAGGTGATTCGCCCATTCAAATGGTGATGTTCCAGTTCCAGAAAGGTTAAATTACATTAAATATATTAAATTACCAGAGGATCGTAACTAGGTTGTGACCCCAGAAGTGGACTAACCTTACTCGCACCCATTTATAAACAGGTTCAAAAGGATTTGCTAAAAGGTAGAACGATTCACAGAGTAGATTACAGTCCATAAGGTATGAACCATCAAAAACATAAGCAAAAACTAGCTGGCACACCTTGGACATCACATGCACAATCTTATCCATTTAGAAGTAATATACACTAATGACTAATGGCATCGCATCACAATCTACTCCGAAATTTCCACATTCCATCACATTCCAGATATCTTTCTCTATGATCACGAGGCCATCCAGTCACAAGTGGTGTTCAAGCAGGGGTAGGAAGCCTACAGCTAGGCTATGCTAGGCTGTGATACCTCCTCATGCCATCCACATCAGCCCCAACTGTAGCCTCCCGCAACAGCAGGCTACAGGCCAGCTAAGTCGCCCCGTTTACCCTTTGCGCGTCCTGAATGATCAGCAGAAACAAGTCTTTGGTGATGGCAATTTCTTCATGATCACCAACATCAGCATAGAGACCGCCCATATTCATCTGGGAGGGACATGGTCAACCGCCAGGGTTTCCCCAGAACTACCCAAGTCTAGTGTATGGAACCCCAAACAACTGAGTGGCAACATCCAAAAGCAAGTTCATGTTTTGAGACCAGGATTCTATGCTAGACACTTATGCTAGACTTAGCGAGGTTGCCCAATCTTAACGACGGCCACTTCAACATTGACAAAAAACAATACACACATTATTATATCTTGGTCCATACGCAAACACAGGTTTGGCCGTCTTTGGCCGCCATGTTTCCATGAAGATTCAGCTGAGTTTTAACCGGATGGAGGGTCACCTGCGCACACAAATCAGGGTCATCTGTACACACATTTCGGGTTCATCTGTGCACACATATCGGGTTCATCTGTACACACAGGGCTGTCTGGGGATGGGGTGGGGTGGGGTGGGGTGGGCTAATAACGTTCATGTTCCTGTGCACACACAGACACAGCAAACCTTATAATCTTTCTTCTCTCCAGCAGACACAGGCACCTTTCTGGGGATGGGGTGGGGTGGGGTGATAACGTTCATGTTCCTGTGCACAGAGAGGCACAGCAACCTTATCATCTTTCTTGCTGTCCTGCAGACACAGGCACTACTCTTGGCTGATCAGTTACCGGTGGGGTGGGGTGGGGTAATAACGTTCATGTTCCTGTGCACACACAGGCACACCAAACCTCTTGGCTGATCAGTTACCGCTGGGGTGGGGTGGGGTGGGGTGGGGTAATAACGTTCATGTTCCTGTTCACACACAGGCACACCCAACCTGATCTTCTTGCTCTCCAGCAGACACAGGCACTACTCTTTCATGATCACTTGTCCTTTGAATATTTGCAACCCTATAGGTTTTTATCTTGGAACCTTACGCCCCCCGACTGCTTGGTTTGCTGCTTGTAAATGATGGATGATGCCGGTAATATCCTGCAGGTTGAACCAGGTTGTGAATAATTTAAATAACATGGCTGTTGCCAATACATGTGGATGATGCTGTTGATGTGGAAAATAAAAAGAAGAAGGTGATGTTGTAGAGGATAGACATGGAGAAAATACAAGGTGATGTTGTAGAACATTGAGAACTTATATAGATGAATTGGATGAAGAGGATCCTTTTCGCGTGTACAGACGAACCCTCTCTCGCGTGTACAGACGAACCCGTTTTCGCGTGTACAGACGACCCCTCAACCGTTTTAACCCGCATGACTGGACGTCCGTCCAGTCAGAGGGTGGCTATATTGTGGCCATGGTAGCTATCACAGGGAGTGATGTATAATTAGTACTGTAACCCTGAAAGGCATAGAATTGTGATTTATCATGATCTGTCACTATCCAAACGTAGGATCAAACACTTCTCTATCTCTTGTCAGTTTAGGAACTTGCGCAAAGCAAAATGGATAAATGGCGTGGTTGCGTGAACCAAAAATGGAATGCCCACCATGAGAGAATGAGAAAATGGTCCCATCATTTTCTGGGGAAAACCCCCATGGATTCACTATGATTCACCATGATTCCTTGGCGTTTTCCGGCGCAGCCAAGACACCCGAGTTTGAGAAAGCCTTTTCGGTACCTGTTTGAGAAAAACAGGCCCGACTGGATGTCGTTTTAACTGGCGCGCTCTGAGCGTCAACACTCTGTTCACATGAAAATCACTGGGGGTTGTGGCTGTCATCCCTCCAAAATTTGGTATGAATGTATCATATATACTGGTTGGTGGTTTCAACCCCTCTGAAAAATATTAGTCAGTTGGGATTATGATTCCCAATATATGGAAAAATGTTCCAAGCCACCAACCAGTATAGGTTTAAAACCATCCCTAACGCAACATTGAAATCCCTACACCCCAATGCGATTGACCGTAAACTTGCAAGAAATGGGATGCATAGACCATCCCCCAACTGAAGGTGTTCTTTTCTGAACAGGGGTCCATTGATGGTTTAAATCCATATGAAAAAAGAAGAATTGGGATCATCATCCTAGCAAGGGGTTTAAAGCTAAGAGACAAGATGAAACTACCAAGCACGATTATCTATACATAAACATTATATGTGCTAAGGTCAAACATGGTCCATGGCATATGGATGCATATGGACGCATATGGTTTATAGTCATCCATGTCATAAAAACAAACATGATAATAAGTCTATTAAAATCCCTATAAAAATCTATAAAGGGACTGATGATCATCCCCGTGTGGGTATACCATCAATCGACCGTGGCTCAACTACTCGCCTGCTTTTCATACTCCAATCACTATGGCTCATGGATGTTTATGGCAAATATAATAAATACACGATAGTGGGGTTCATAACTCCAATACCAATGGTTCATGGTATATAGATCATATAGATATGATATAACTAACTCTAGTTATGTATAGAAAATAAAGATACTATGCAATGTTATAACTAACTATACATAGACAATAGATAGATAGATAGATAGATAGATAGATATATATATATAACATTATATAACTAACTATTGTCAAAAGGGTTTATACACCAACTTATCACCAGGGGGCCAGGGGGGCCACCTTGTCAAACACATTGCCAAGATCACCAAAGGTCCCCGTCTCACATTCCGCTGTTGCCAAGCTACCTTTCGCCCCCGGTCCTGACAACACTCGTCAACGAAGCATGGGTCATTCCGCATACAGTACACATGCATAAATATCGTAAACAGAGAAGGTAGCAGTGAAGTAGACACTAACATAACCTGGGATCATGTATTTCAACATGTGATGCTTATACTTGTGTCTGTGTATGTGATTTGCCAATATGATAGAGATATGTCTCCACGCCAGAGCAATGGAGCCTGTTTAGCCATCGGCCTCTTTCTCTTGGAGGGCCCCTGCCCAATTTTGGCTCACGCCCTATGGATCCAGCCATACCTTCTGAGACAGCATCTGCGGTATGATATTTGGAGTCACGTGCCTTCTAAGCAAGGGTTCGGACCCATAGTAGGGATGGAAGTTTACTATTCTCAAAGCTTTATCAATTGTCTGTCCTCTTTTTCAGGGATCGGCGATTCGCATCAATGCTTCCATGATCTTCCAGAGAACTTGTCCAACAGTCATGGACAACCTAACAACCTAATCTTCCAACATTCGAACAAAAGCCTAGGTGGGATCGTCTCCAAGGCACGCTACTGAAACCTCTAGCAACATGTGATATCACATGATTTCATGGGATATCTAAAATGATCTAAATGATGTTTCTATATATATATATAAACGAAACTTATATTTAATCAATTCATGAGTTTCATCACAGCATGCCGGCAGGTTGGAGGGGCCCGAAGCCCTTCAACTCCACCCCTAGCACAGCAAAACGATGCCTCCGAGTGATAGATGTGATACGCCGTGGCGAACTTTTTCAGCAACCTCAGCCACCAGGCGCTTGATTTTCACCAGGTCGCAGATTTAGGGCCCCGATCTGGAAAAATGGAGGGCTTGGCTTGGGCAACAACCTATTCAATGGGCTGGTCGTGGACAAGGACGACTATGCTCATGAAACCATCAGCACCTTGGACTTCGATGTGATTTTGTTGAAGATAACCTCCTTACGTGGGCTGATGGATGTTGATAGTTGGATTTTTTTGGGTCCATGAAACAAACTATCACTCTTGTGAATGTCCAGGCTTCCATGCTTGCCAACCTGTCACAACCTATATAACCATATTCAACCAATGGTGGTTTGATAATCACCAAAACCAAAACCACGAGTGAACCTTGCTGGTTAGTGATTAAAAGCCCTTGAACAATCATTATGAATCATAACCATTCCAACCACACATGAAAAGTATACCTGGTTGGTGGTTTCAACCTACCCCTCTGAAAAATGGTGGAGTTCGTCAGTTGGGATTACTATTCCCAACTGAATGGAAAGTCATAAATTTCATGTTCCAAACCACCAACCAGATACAAACGATGAAACAACGTGACGCCATCCCATTGGATCCATGGGATCGGCCGCTTAGTTGTTACAATGTTGGACTTATCATCCCAGCACTTTCTTTGTGGATGTTCTTAGTGGGTCGTATCAATGATCTTCCACAGAGAGGTATAAAAAACCAATGGAGGAGGGACACTTGCTACATTCGCATGTTTTTTTGTGTTAATGAACCCATCATTAGTTCCATGATGTTCCATGCTATGTTTTGGCACTTACGATCCAGTAAACTACCAATAGCTGTCAAAAATCACCATTTTGTATGTTTTTTCAATAAAAAGTCCATATTATTTCCACAACAAACTGTTAAATTACCAGATGTATCTCACACTTCTCCCACCATTACATAGCAGGTGTCCCAGGTAAAATCACATAAAATCACCAACCATGTTCATCCATTTTCATTGCAATTTCCGCACGTAAAATCACCATTTGTCATGGCCATTGATGTTAAAATTACCACGTCAATCACCACAGGTTTCGTGGCACCGTTCACGCAACGAAGCCACTCCCGGGTGGTCCGTGCCACACGCACCGACTCCCTCGAGTATTGTTCCGCCGTTTGGGCGTCGTTTTCCTTGGCCGCTTTCATGGTGATGTCCACGTATACCTGGACTCCGTGGCCCGCCATGGCCCAACACCATGGAACCAAAAATGTAGATGGGATGAAACACATGTAATATCAATGTATAGGGTGGTATTTGAGCAATTAAATGAGTTTGTAGGAATTATTGATATTATTAAATATAGGATATTACATGAGTTTGTGATATTACACATCATTACATAGGGTAATTAAATAATATTACATGAGTTGCAGGAGTTATTTCATTCCATTAATGGCTATCTGTCATACTTGTTACTGGTAGCATTGAACGTCTCCATTTTTTCACAAGCTAAATCCACAATCAATGGCTATTTTCAATAGCTATGTTAAATTTTCAAAGGGTGCCTCATAACCAGCTGTTAGCTATGATCAAATGTGGCTAGGTGAGCCGGAACACTGGATTTGCATGTATTTGAAGCCCCCCCAGCAATCTTGGAATATGCTGGCATAGAATGTATATTTACATATATATATACACATATATACATATTATTTGTATATACACGTGTGTATGTGTATATATATATATATTTATATATATATAATATGCATGAATATGATTGAATATGATTCAAAAATGAACATGTACATTCTAAATAAAATATTTAGGCGCTAATGGTATTGCACGTTGTTGAGCAGGAATATTACCTTTTAAAGTAGGGATACTATGTCATTGAAGGAACCATGCTCATGGTTTGTGGGGTGAAGATTGGAGAATCGTTCGACGCATTGGGGGAACAAGCCAGGAGCAGCTGGAACTATATCTGCTGAAATTGTTTGTAGATGTGGACCCTTGCACCGGCGCTGAGCTATGCATTTGTGTATACATATGCATATGTACGTGTATACATAATATGTATATATATATATATATGTATATGTATAGTATACTTTGTATGTATCTATACATGTGTATATATATATATGTGTATAGCTAGACCCTCCAAGTACACACAAAATGGTGTTTCATCCCATGATCTTAATCCTTTTACCAGTATTTTGTTGGTATTTGGAGGGTCTGGGTACGCCTTCCTGCGAAGTGGGAAGACTGACCCAGACCACAAGAGTGGTGCAGACGAGCAGCTGCAAGGATGACATTGAAAATGCCCATCCTTGGACTTGAAAAATGGGCCTTCAAAAACCAACCCTAGGCCCGCATGCCTTTAGATTCATGTCATATATATATAAATATGATTACATATATATATACATATATATATATGTGTGTGTGTGTGTGACTTCATGAAATCTCTCTCTTATGGTTTTCGATTCTCCAAACATTTCATCTCCCGAAGGTGATAAGAAAGGCGGCATAATGTGCGGTAAATGAACGACTTTCGACAAAGCCAAGCATCGTGACAAGCATGTAGCTAGCCACATACCTTGCACCGCGGCACATGAATCCTGATGTGTATTTTGAATTTAAAGCAGTCAAAGGCATGGAAACAAGTCATGTCAAGCTCGGAAGTTGTTACTTGTTTGCCGGAAAGGGCCCGGTCTGGAACAGTCAAGAGACTTGGTCAGCATATCTTCTGCGAATCCAAACACATTCACACATTTCCCATGGCAAACCTTTAGAAAGTAATTACCAAAAAAAAGACAAAACATATCATCAAACATCACCACCATCACATCACAATCAAACACCATCATACGCTTGCGATGATAGCCCTAAACTCAGTCTTGCTGCGAGAAAATGAAGCGCCAACCAAAAATTCTCGCCAGGATCGAATGTATCGGTTGTCCTTCGTCATTCACACCTGCAGCTGTGATGGCTCGGAAGTCCCGAACGGCAACGTGGTTTAAGAGCGTAAAAAGTCTACAGAAACGAGCCTGTACCATCTGCAAACAAATTCGATGCATCGTAATATATATATATATAAATAAGTCATACATAGTCATACATAATCAGTACTAATATATACTAATATTTTGTCATTGTATATACAAATTCAACCTGCTTCCTTCTACGGTGCATACGTAATAGTAGAACCCCTTCTCGCGGAGGCACCGGGGATACCAGCGGAAGGTCTCCGGCGATACACCAAATATGACAACATGTTCCAACCCCCAGGAGAAATACAAACAGAACAGTTGATGGAACATGACGGAGCTATATGAAAATCATTGAAAATCAACTGTTGAAACATTGGGATCAACCGTTTCAGTTGGGATTATCATAATAGTCAGTTGGGATTATATAATAGTTAGTTGCTGGTTGGTGGTATACCTACCCCTCTGAAAAATATGAATTCGTCAGTTGGGATTATGACATTCCCAATATATGGAAAAATGAAAGCCATGTTCCAAACCACCAACCAGGTTGGCATTATCATCGCAAATTCTCAGTTGAAAATCAAAGAAATGACTGAAACCAGCAACCCATGAAGAAACCAGCAAGCCACATTCGCCGGTAAAGCATCTGAAGGCTGTGAACATGGAGACCGGAATGTTCCTGTGCAACGTGAGGGTTCTGGGAAATGCCAGCACTGACCTCTGGAAATCCATGTTGGGGACATTTAATTATACATTGAGAACACCTTTTCCGAAAGCGAATTTGGGGCTCCATAATGTTTAACGTTTGATTTGGGTTTATGCAAGCGCCGAAAGCGATAAAAAAAGCTTGGGTGGGCCTAATGAACAAAACCGAGGGTTTGAAAAGAGAAGCCCAAATCCCATGAATCAAATTAACCCCCCCATCCTTATGACCACATTGAAACACAATGAAATCCTATACTGGAATACACCTCCAGGCGATGGTTCCAAAAACAACCATTTCCGGTGCAACATGGTGCAACTGAAGGATGGTCTCTTATTGGATTGCTGTGTTGCCCTACAGTCAGTAAGCAAACCTGGATGGCAGTGAAACATATCCCATCAAAATATCCTGGTATCTAGCTGATTTTCCCAGTTTCTCCACAAACATGATAGGGTAATCATCCACAATCATTCACAATCCCATTTCTGAATGTATTGGAATAATGCTACAACATATATAATTACCTTTCTGGTAATTTGACAAAAACTATGGAAAATCCTGACGAAATCCTCGCTTTCAAAAGGTACATCATCGCAATCAATCGTCCAAACTGCTAAAGTAAATCAATAATTACCAATCATAGGGTCGAGATTGGATTGCATCCAGGTGTCTCAAAGAAGCGCGCCAACCCCCGGTCTTCCGCTTCTCGGTTGGTGCCGATGGTGATGGTGGCGAAACCTGGCTGGGTTTCATGCGATCAATCGATCCATTCATGGTCGGTTTTGCCTTAAACATTCCGGAGCTGGAAACTGAAGCTACCCCAAAAAAGGATCTCATCCTGGTGCCAATGGATCTGCCTGGCTCGCACCTGAATATACACTGGGAAGTTAGACACAGCTGGCGGGAGCCAACAGCTACGGATTCGCCCTCGTCGCAATGCCTGAGATGACATAGAGGACACCAAATAGCAGAGTGAATGCCAATAACAACGTCCTGAGCTCCCGTTGTGCACGGAAAGGATCAATAGATTGTAATTTTCCTTTGGTCCAATTTAACATTCTCGCAACGGGGACACATGATTTTTGTTGAAACATCACTGGCCTGATGGCCAAAGTATTGGATTGAAGCTCCTCATTCTCTGGATCAAAACCTCCGAAAGCAATTCCCAGGAGAGTTTCCCTGGGAACTTATATGATCTATATATGATCTATATATGATCTATATATGATCTATATATGATCTATATATGATCTCTCTCTATATATATATATATAAACAAAGAGAACATATATATATATATATTGCACAGATATGTATAGATCTATCTACCTATCTATACATCTGTCTTCAAAGATCCCGGCACCACTTCTTGGTTACAGCTGTTACCAAGTGTCCGAATCCCTGCCACCAAGCCTTTCACCATCAAGCGCAAATCTTTCATGGCCTATTCGACAGGTCACCAGTGCGACCGCAAGGACGGCGCGTGGTGGCAACGATGAGCATCTGGGAATGTGATTAAGCCTACTTGGGGAGATTTTATGAGGGATGCGATATAATATGGGACGTATGATTCAAGGATAAGATTTTAAAAGATTTTGGGATATCAACATCCGTGACTTGTATTATATTCTTTTGAGTTGAAAATGGGGATTTAATGAGGATGGTAACGGGATTTGCTTGGGGAGGTATAACCAGCTACGTCCAATTTGGAAATAGAAAATGGATGGCTTGTTCTTGTACGTTAAAAAACCATCTGCAACTGTTGAGATTTGACGGAATATCACATGATATAAACATGTACATTATATTAGTGTATACATATATTAGAGAGATAGAGAAGCGTATTTAAGAGGGATGGTTGTGCACTGGGCTGTTCAAATCTTTGACGTGGAGGCAACCGTATTCCTCACCACTAGCCCCTGCCATCCTGAGGATAGGATCTATGGCCAGTACCCGAGGCATAAGTGCACCCAAAAGAAAGAGAGAGAGAGAGAGAGAAAACAATTAGACAGATGGACAGATAGATACAGATAGAGATAGAGATATAGACGATATAGATACCTTAAGACATAGAGATATAGCAATATATAGATGTAGAGATATAGTGATTTAGAGATAGATATATAGATATATAGACCTAGATATCGATACAAACCTATAGTTCTACAGATATAAATATGGTATGATATAGAAATAGGTATAGATATGATATAGATATATAGATATAGACTTAAAGATGTATAGATCTAGGTCTAGATATAGATATGGATTGGGGCATAAAGATAGAGATAGATAGAAGAACGGGTAGATATTAAGTAGATTGAAAAGTAGGAAGGTAGATAAGCATGTATGTTTAAAGCTACAAGCAAGTAGTTAGGACAGTTAGGTAAATAAATAATTGGGGATATATGTACATAAGAAGGTGATTAGATGGATACCCCAGATTGAATTGCAAAACCACAAGTTCTCCATTAAACTACTGTCACCAAGTTCTACCCCTCATCTCATATTTTTCCTCCGTTTGAGATCACATTTGAGAGAAGGCAACTAAAATTGCTGCTGTTTGGTTTCAAATGTTTTTCCATGTTTGTTTCCGATGTGTTCTTCCATGTTCTTCCAACGGCTTTCCCACGCCAAAGTCGCCAAATGGGCTTGTCCGAAAACAGGGTATATCTCCAAATTCATGCTTGCTTAATACATTGATCATTATTTCCAATAATTTCCAATAGTGTCCGGAAATAACCATTTGGGAGTGTACCCCATCAGCCCCGAAAATTTCCCCATGCTTTCTGCCTTGATCCGAAAGACCTTCACGATCCGCACGAGGCGAATGAGGCGACAGAAACGTAACAAGGAGGTACCTCCTAGACCACCTTCAGCCGTTGGAAATTCTGGCGGCATTCTTTGGGGAGTTACGATCATGGTAAGTGTCACCCTACAATCAGTGTCAGTTTTGGACTTTGAAGATTAGGACTACGAATCATGGAGGTATGAACATCACCAAATCGGGGATAGAACGGGGAGATGGCGGGGATATAGATGATATAGCGGGTAGATATAGTGAGGGTCTAGTGGGGATGTAGCGATGTAATGGGGATGTAACATATGACATTGTGAAGCTTGACGCTACCTACATTTATGCACGTGTTTAATCATTTTTACAAAACTCTCTATCGCCATCACGAGGGTCCAGCTGAGGGCGAGCAGGTCCGCCCAACATGAACGCAGGTAGTTCTTCCTTCTACAGAAGCTAGTTGGATGTACCCTCCAGTGGTCGAACGTGGCAATGGAAAATCACCTTTTTTTCTCTCAATTTAAGGGATTTTTGATTGCCATGTTTGATTACCGGATGGTAATTCACAATACCTCCGATTCAGGAGCTCCTTGACCCGCCCTCCACATATTCAAATGGTGATGTTTTTTAGGATGTAATTATGTAACTACAAGGATATGAAAAAAACAACTGGAGATGTGTCTGGTAATGAGGGTTTATCCCACAATAGCATCAAATAGTGGAACAGATTAGGTTTTAAAGTACTGATGTTACGCCACTTTTCCCAATTAACCCATATGGATTTGCTCGACCTTAAAGTAAGGTGTTGCAGGACCAAACAACATTTTTATAACCAACTATGAACCAATATGTAACCACCTATGAACGAATACAACAAAAACACAATATGACATGATAAGATCATAGCTTACTTAAGAGATCTCCTGCAAGATGATCCCAACTAATTCATTGTCAAGAATCAGTCCCGAACCTACAAGGTCCTAAGTTTTACCCATGGGTGGGAAGGAATTACCAATATTGTCTTTCAATGGTCCGGTGTGATAAACATGAGCGTGTGATCTAGCATATGGCAACACACGTCTACATACAGTAACGTATAGAGATATAATATGGGCTATATAGTAAACATTGACTATTTATTGTAGTGATATCATTTGCAAAATATTGCAAATCATATTCCAAACATCTTCTATTGGGTTCCGATTTCATGTGAAACTAGAACATCGGGTTTTGTATTATCATTATTATAACAGCTAGTAGCATACAACAGCTCTGCAGATGCTAAAAAGATACCATGCAGATCCATGCAGTCACAGTGTACCCCAATTGAATTGCGGCCGCAATTTGCACAATAGTGACATGCCTTTGCAGGGTGGTGGACCCCTTCCCTTAACACCAAAGGCTGTTAATTGGGGCTCAAATGTTCCATCATTGGATCGAGTTTCAGAGGCTGACAATGGAACCGTATGCAACACCAGGTGTCAGGCTAGGGCAAAGAAACAACCACTTCTTTCTGGCATTGCATGCCAACTCCGCCCTTTCAAGTCAGAGTAAGTGTATAGATAATCCCATCCCCTTAGCAACACACACTTCGTAAATACCTAAATGATCAGAAATATGTCTATGCTAAATCACCTCAACCATGGTTTCTGGTGCAAGCTTTATCGGGGATGGGATTGAACAGCTCCTGGGCCATTACACTCATTACACTCACCTGCCATCCCCTCTTCGGCTCTTCAACAACCATAGCGCTGGAAGCAGTGATAAATTGAATTGTCAAATCTGCAATGCCAGCAGCCGCCAGCACCAAATCGAACCAATTCCAATACCTGTCCCAGTGGGCTGGGCCGTCTGCCAATCATGTTATCAATTGAGGCAACAAAAAATAGAGTAGCGGCCCACAATATATAAAAGCGGGACACCTGAACATAGAAAGAACATATCATCGAGAACATCCTGGAAACATGTTTCTATCTGTTTGATTCTTTTGGCGGCTTGCTATATATATATATAATCTATATAGCTGTATGCTGCATGTGTACGTAGCATAACCAGCAGCAATTCCACTCCCAATGCCTGAAAAACTGGGTAGATAAAACAGAAAACCAGCGGTACCGCGGTGCGTGAACTGCCCCCGAGTAGTTTTGAGATTGGCACCGGGTAGGAGTGACAAGCAGTACAAATAAGATGGCACAACACAACTTGTGGTGTGTTGTTCTTGCATTTAGTACCCGATGTGACAGAAGGAAAACGCGCGGCACCTGTCAGGACCGCACCAATACTTGCGACATTTCAGGAAACTCATCCTCATCACAATCTCCTGTGACGAAATCGGAACCCATCACGGCCTGCATGAATCACTCCCCAACAAAAAATCAACCAGATTGTCTTGAGATGTTCAAAATGAAAAAAAACGTGGCAGGAGTCCTGGCAGGAGTGTTTCTCACAAAGTTCTCCAAACATGAGGACATTTCAAGATCGGTTTTCTGTGTGTTGGCAGATGGCTGCCTCTGGTTTCCCAAGGCTGGGGATGAAACACATACATACGTAGATGTCCAAATTTGGCTTGGACATGTTTGGACATGTGGACCCATCACCAGCCCAGGCGCGAGAACGAGGAAAAATCCAAAGACCATCTCGAAGTAGATCCAACCATTCTCAGCAATCGGACACTGCGTTAGGTGGGGCCCCCACATTTACTGGTTAATATTATTACGTGTGACCATAAAGCAATGGTTATTGGAGTTTGACAACCAACTTGGCTATCGCAGCTCTCGTTTGAAGGGCCCACTGTGTACCCCTTGGACGGTTTCAAGAATCAATACCCAATGGTGATATGAATCCACTACGGTACTATGGGTTCCAAACCTATGGCAAACGGCATTGTGGAACAACGACACTACCTGACTATATATTGACCTGCTACCATTGCCATAAATTTGAATCGATCGTTGGAAGTCATCCCAACATGATAAGAACATTTAGTTCAGTTGTCTCTTGTGTTTGTTTGCAAACAGCCATGCCTAGGTCGATGTGCGCCCGCGAAAATCAAAAAAATAACGTATGCATGTTTCAATCCTGAAGAAATTGATTTCAACACGTGAATGCAGGAAACCAAACCAATTCAACTTCGGCGTCTACACATCGATCCACATCGTTTCAATTTCAATTGTTGTTTTGCCAGTGTTTGTAAATGCGTTTGAAACATGCAACTGCCTTCGAGTGTCGTGCTACAAACGACACATCGTCGAAAACAAATTCATAATAGAATGAGTGTTTGGTTTTTTTCACTTGAACAACACACCACTACAACCAACCAATATGGATCATAAGATATAATCATCCTCAAGTAGATAGAGCCTGGCTTCAAATTTCCAGCATACTCAGCACTCAGCAAAATGGAAACACAGCCTAAAAAAATCCATGGCTGCCTGCCAACCTGTTTCTTGAAACCGAGCCTTTGTTCCGAAACTAGCAGAAAATGAAAACACATGATAAACACCTGTACCAAAAACATCGGAAACAAAACACCTGGCATGCTATGGCATAGTGAACAAGAACATCTTGAGACCTTTTCCCATTCCGCAAACATTCGCAACCGATGTAACTTGCAAAACAAAGCTCCCAACTCTCGTAGCTGGGATCTGTCTGAAATCCGATCATCAGGCCATTTGCCACCTGGGGGACACCCCGAATCGGCGGAAGGCCCCGGGCCAACTGGGCAGTGTTCAAACATCAAGGCCCCGTCACGTATGAAATGCTGACTGTTAAAAATACGGCATTCCCATCATGATATACCATCTGGTTATGTATAACAGTTCGCCATGGAAAATCAACCCATTTTTAAGAACGGTAAACCATGGTAAACCATCTATTTCTATGGGCCGTCTATACCATGGCTATGATAATCCCAAGATATTCAGCACATCAACCAAGGGTTTTAGCAGCCACTTCGATGACATCTTGCGGCAGGGCACAATCAGAATCGCCACAAGTGGCTCCATGTACCTCACCGCAGCGAAAAAAGGGGTTTGCCTCCGGCAATCCAAACATGGTTTGCTAGACAATTCCCCATTGGGTCTTACGATTTATTCAGCTAACAACTTCCATCCCATGTTTCAGTGCCAAGGGTACTTGTCCCGCCAAACAAACAAAAAAACGAGAAGGGCACATCAAGGCATTCATACGCTCCACAGGGGCTGCCAAATCATTGATGCGGACAAACGTGAGCTCCGCAACCTGTAGTAGTTCGAAACCGGGGAGGGTTTGCGGGCGCTCCCCGGAGGGATACCTGTCACAGACCCAGTCTGTGTCTGATCTGACCTAACCTTCTGACTCAGTTTAGAACTAAGGGGTAAGGACAAAACAGAAGCAGTGTCTTTGTTGCATGGCTTCCTACGAGCCGGAGCATTACCTGAAGAGAGGGCCAAGGACAACACCGAAGTCGATCCTCTCTCTTTAGATTGAGTTTTACTTGAGCTAGAGCGAGCAGCTGGGCTTGCAACCCCGGATGCCTTTGAGGTGACATCATCAGGTAAGGACAGCACAGACGCCAAACTCAGTTTGAAGCGGCTGCTACAGGCAGTTTTAGAGCTGCGGCTACCAGCTCCATCTTCTCCAGCTCGGTAGAATTGCCTGGGTTTGACCTCAGTTTTCTTGAGCCAAGCCCCCGGGACACAATCCGTGTCCCCTTCCTGACACAAGGACATGTAGCGGTGGTCAAGTTGCATCATGACGATGGGAGCAGTCCCTTTCTTTTGAACAACAGCTTGACCATTTGGTTGGAAGTCACTGGAAACCACAGATCTCTCCCAACTGTGCCGTTGAGGGATCCAAGCAAACACAATAATTGGCGCCTTAAGTCTATCCGCAAGAGCTCTTGGTTGGCCCTGAGATGGGCCGGCTCATCAGGGTCCGCAGCCCAGAAGCCTTCGTACTTGCTACGAAACTTGGTCAATTGTCCAGTAGCCAACACGCGCAACCGTGAAGCTTCCCTAATCAACGAGTCACCAGCAGTAAGTACCTTTTTCTGTTGTCTGCCTATGCCATGAGCACAACATCGGAACGCGCAGTCCCCGGAGCCCCCAAGGTTGACGAAATTCCATTTGGCGTACTGAGCACAAAACGCCTTTTGCGGGTCAATGTTTTTGACCTCAGACTTTCCCTTTTCTTCAGCCTCAGTTTTCCTACGTGGCGAACGTTCCTTGGCTTCAGTAGGTGTGGGCGTTGGGCTCTGGGACGAATCGATCTGAGTTGGGGCCATGTGGCCGGGAGGTTGGGTGTCAACCCAACGTTTTTTGGGAGTCACGAGCCGTTCAGTAGGGACTGGCTTCCTAGTCCTAGGCCGTGGCGAGGCAACTGTCAGGTGACAGGTGCCATCATCATTCTGGTAAGTCCAAAAATTTGACTGACCTTCCTGGGGGTTCGCAGCTTTGGCTTTGAAGATCCAAATAAATTGGGGGCCTTTACGAACCTTGTTAATGACATCCACATTTGACCACCCATTGTTGTGCAAGAAGTCCTTGACATCAGATTCGGTCCAAGACTTGGGGGTACCAAAAAAATTTCATGACCTGACATGATCAGCAACCAACTCGGACTGAGACACGTCAACCAGGTCAAGGTCACTTCCGCCTCCTTGACGCAGCACCAGAGGAGTGCGGCGTTTCTGTGGTTGGGTCAGACACTGCCTGAAGTATTCCTCAGCTGGCTGCTTGGCGCAAGAGAGCCATCCAACCTTTTTTTGGTCCTTCAGTCGCGAACAACGCCTGCTGCCCGGACAGGGGGATGAGTTTATCAGCAAGGGCTTGTGTGGTTTTAATGTGACGCAGCAGGATGTCACCATGCGGGTGCTGTGCAACATGCCATTGACCGCCAGTGAGCTGAGAGGCCTGGCAGCCACTCATTGAGACCCAAGCGGCAATAACACTCTTCGGGTTGTCGGGCCCCGTGATTCCAGGGATAAAACAACGGTAGAACTGGGGAGTCAACAGTCTCACAGTGACCATTTTGACATCTTTGGTTTTTGGGATCTGAGTGACCACAGCAGTCCTGGGAGTAGGTCCTTTAACAGGAGCGATTTGATGGTTCTGGACCTGAACTCTTTGGGGTGGCTTTTGTTTGCCTTGGGTCCACCAAACACATAAACTGGGGCCCTGGCAAGCCTTGGTTTGAACCACCGCAACAGTGAGCGCATGAGAACAAGCAAACGCGTTCCACAAGCTTTTAGCCTGAGTGACGTCTTGTTCGTCCCGAGTTACAACCAAGTTACCAGGAGGGTCTTCACCAGCCGTGAGAGCTTTCTCGAAAGATCGGCGAAGATTTGATTCCCGAATGCCACCAACACGAAATCATGGCACCAATGGTATAAATAGTAGCAATAGTCATAGGACTTTTCAACTCGTAAGACCTGGCCTTTTTTTGTGTGCAACATTGCCATTACCAGCCGTGGCTTCAAGAGGACCCTGAGAACGGTCATGGAAGTTGCGGGTGTTTCTGGGAGAGTCTTTGGGACTGACAGGAAAATTGTCATCAGAAGACAGAGACTGTTTCGAACCTTCAGGGGATTTCAGAATACTCCTAAAAGCAGTTTCCTTGGTAAGCGGTGGCTGGTTACCGAAAAGCAGGGAACTCCTCGCAAAGGAAACTCTACGTGGAGAAGACATCTGAGAATCTTGCGGTTCATTCATTTGAGCAATTTCATAGTCTGACCAGTTGTTCGGAAAAGCTGACTGCAACATCTGAATAAGAGAATTGGCCAACTGCGGCCAGATCCAGCTGAGGGTTGAACACCCCCTTTCCGCTTTCTTTCGAGGAGGGGGGCTTGTAGAGACATCCCGGTTTTTGGGCGCAATTTGTTCGAGCAGTGACCTTATAGACCCAGGCAGTGCCAAAGCGACCGAGTTTGCGAATCAAACAGATCATCGCCGGCCAAAAGGAACAAGCAGGATTGCCTGTGGCCCACCTTTTCAAGAAGTGCCAGAGCTTGTTGCCAAAACAATTTGAGCCGAACCTGTCGATGAAAGTTTTTTTTTGTTTGTTTTGAGGAGTAGCGAGCAAAATTCCCCTCCGACCAACTTCTTACCCAACTGTCCAAATCGGGCCTGCCTTTGTTCCAAGAATATAGTAAATTGACTCTTTTTAGTTGTCCGAAGAACCTATATTTACGTTTCACAACTTGATACCTCCTACCGCCTACCCAAAGACATCTGTCAACCCATTTCTGGGTATATAGCCTGCTAACTCTTCATCAATCAGGTTTCATGAATACGGTTGACACTTCTACTGCTACTACAGTAATTTTAAATGGTTGCAAGCTACCATTTGTGTTCATGATACATTTTCTTGGCTGTAGCAAGCACCATTCTTGTTGGCAAAATAAAAATATGATCTGTGTTGGCAAATCACTGCGATCACAGTTTGTGTTGCAGAGCTTTGCGGCCAACATCAATATGGCAATTCACTATGTCTAATAGCTGAGCTATGTTACATGGTAAAATTGATTAGGACCAACATGATTCCTGGTTAAATCAATTTGTGTTGGTAGAACTCCCGTAGTGTTTGGTGGAGATCCTCCCCTTTCCACATCTTTCCGCATTTCTCATCATCTATACCCAACCAACCCTCTTTAAAAGCACCGCTTACCTATCTATTCTGACCCTGGAGTTCATGGCGCGTGGGGACCCACACTCAAGAATTGGTGCGATCTATCAGAACAAGCCTTTATTGGTACCGACTATAACGTTGGAATGACTACTTGACTTAATAATAATATGTATATATATATCTCTTATTAATTCTTCACATTTTGCTTTTGCATCTTTTTCCTAAAAACCAAACCAACATATTTGCGATTAGACCCCGCCAATCATCTTATTATTTTGCTTGTGAAGCCGATTTTTTTTTGAAGTCGTAGTTGGGACCCCACAAACTGTCCGGTTACCCTCTGGTACCAGGTCATCAAACGTGGCTGGAAAAATCCCTTTCAGATGGAGGTTTCCATAGCTGGGAAATATTGGTTACCCTCTGGTAAACTAACAGTTTGCTATTGAAAATGGCCATAGAAATAGTGGATTTTCCCATTAAAAAATGGTGATTTTCCATAGTTATGTGGCTGTTTACCAGAGGGTAAGTCAGGTAACATCCCCATGTTCCACCGAAAAAGGGGGAAACAATTCCTTCTGCCGCTTTCCCCAGATGTGAACCAGAGGAGCCAAGCGATTGGTCTCGGAGGCCAACAAAATCTCCTGCCACCAGCATCACCAATCATCACCAACATCATCGGCAAATAATATAATATAATGATAATAACCATCGAAAATAATGAAGATAAGTGATAATAACCATAAAATCCTACAAACATGTACCAATAACCTCCCAAAAGCTGTACGAAAAGTACAGTATAGAAGAGTTAAATCTTACACAAATAACCAAACAAACGTGATAAATGCAACCACTTCTATTTTCTTGCTACTATTAATTATATCAGGAATATTCAGCCAACCTCCTCAATTCCGTGACTTCCCGACTCAGATTCGCAAAATCAGAGTCGCCCAATAAACGTGGTTGGCGGTTCATCAACCCAAACGTTGTTGGGGCAATCAATTTCGGGCAGATTGGCATCCCCTTGGGACTAGGTGGCTCGCCCCAGTTATTAGGTGGATCGTGATGGATTTTCAATGCTGCTGCATCCCCCCACTGTGATTCTCAAATTCACCAATGGTATGGTACTGTATATATGGGTTTCATCCTGTTACAGTTTATTATATCAACCTCAACAGTCAGATTTATATAATTCCATGCTATTAAACCATGAAACAAAAAATGTCCCCCATCCAGCATGTTTCATCCTGTCCTATACATGTGGGACTGGCTTAGTAGCTCCTTGTAGTAGCTCCACATTCCCATATCACCTTGGCTCCTTCCTAAGAATCGGATATGTTTACAAGTGGCACCCACCGGCCCACCCTCTCAGTTCGCTACCACGCTACCTTCATTGCACGGTACATGGACAATTGACCGCCCCAGATCTTCCTCGGCATCCGGTCGATCAAAGAAACGGAGGATACATATGGAGAAATTGTCTCTTCTCCAAAGTTCAAGCCCGTTATATATGTCAATACTGTTCTTTGTATGATGCAGTTTATTTATGTGCATTCTACATTGTATTTCGTATGTATTTCATATATAGTTTCCGATGAATGATACTGGCCCAACAACCCTGAAATAGACTGAACTAGGGTCATGTTTGTTTGTTGCGATTGCGAATCGGAATCCATGGTGACCCTTATGCTACTGCTAAACCCTCAAGCATGGCTGGTTTTTACCTTTGTGGTCATGGTTGTTCGACCAAAGGAAAAAGGGCTATAGCTACCGTATTTACGCAAAGGACCAAAGAGTCTCTAGCCCAAGCTGGGTAAACCACAGATGGAAGGCTTACAATAGAGGTCACACTGACATTACATATTTCATGTTTCTTGCAAAATTAAGGGCGCCTTTAAACTTTAAACTAAGGTCGTCAAGCCCCTATTACTCTCTGCTAGCCAATCTTGCCAATGGAAAATCCACCATTTGGTTCAATGACTTTCCATGTTAGATGAGCGGAAGGTGTTGCGGATAACGATTGGAGGGGGCCCCACATGATCATCCCAGTCTCTTTTGAACTGGCCCCTCGTGGGCCAAAAAGACGTCTACCAGTGCCTGCGCCGGCACCACATTGTGTGAACCTGGGGCAGTACGAGCGACCCTTGGATGTAGGGCCAGATTTGGGTCTGACAATATACCATTGAAAATAAGGATTTTACGGAGATACTGAGATATAATGGGATATATATATATTTAATATAGATAATGCATTAAGCAACTCATTATGATTATATTATCATAATTGAATAATGTGGGTTTAACCCACCAAAACAATTAGCCGAGCCTGGAACGGTGAAACACTATAATTTACCAGTAGATTTGGGGGTAGCCTGTTAATTAAGATAATTAAGTCAGGGGGCCAGGCCGTCGATGTACGTGCTGTGTGCCGTGCTGTGTCCGGTATTGTCCGGTGGGATGCGCAAGATTTCAGTGCTATGATATTTAAACTAATGTTCAGTATAGTAGTTATACTTGACAATGACCCTTAAAAATGTTGGTCATTGATATCTTAATAACCGGCCCACTTTCTAGGATTCCTGATTGAGATCTAGCTTCTCGTCCTGTTCCACTTGCTCAATTCTGCACGCGCGGAGGGGGAACAAGAATATATAGAAATATATAGCAGATATCTGCACACCAAAAGTCAAGCCATTTCAAGAGAAAAAATCCATGTTTCCTGCACTTACTCCGATAAAAAAAACAAATCATTGTTCCCGTGCTCTCCCCGTCTGGCCTCCATGAGACCTGGCAATCTTAGACACACAACATACCACCTTTGAGCTAGTAAATTTCATATAGTTTCCATTAAATTAGATTCCCAACATATTCAACATGGCAAAATATTGAAGTGTCATTCGCTCGCACGTGAGCGAAAACCGTCCCGAGTCGCCCCAGCGGCCAAGAGGTGCCACCCCTGCGGATGGACCTGGCGGCGCTTGGCGCGCTGTCCAAAATTCGTTCGTCGGCAGAGCATTGTTGGAGGAGTTCGGCTGCGAAGCGGTGACAACAGGGCTCACGGCTCGGACGCACAGCCGCTGGGTGGTTCTCCCCTTGCAAGTACTTGATAGGTAAGTTCAAGCCTTGCAACAATTGTTCTGTTCTTGAAGTGTCAAACTATGTCATACTATGTCTACTTCACCAGTTGGTTTCCCCCAGTTTTTCATTTTGTTGGTTTCCCACTGTTTCTCGGTAAAACCACTAAGTTGCCGCATGGGACGAAGTCACAGTCCATGCAGTTGGTCTTCTCATGGTATTCAGTATTCATGTTTGATGATCAGTTTGATGATCAGTTTGATGAGACACAAACAGGAAAGTTCTTTAAAAAAAAACGTTTGCCATTAAACAAAGACTTTTTTTGACCGTAGTTCACCAACCTGAGAAATTCTGCCAGTTTGGGATAGCTGCCCCTACTAAACATCATTCCAATGAGGTCGCGACGTAAAGCCTTGATCATATTTATTTAAAGCGTGCCCCATTATATCGCCATCATACCAGCATGTTTGTTGGTTTGGTTGGTTGAATAATGTGGTTATAGGATCGTTGCACTCTAAAGTATCGAAGAGCAGAAGAGTCCAGGAATAATGTGGTTAAAACAATGCCATAAACCACCCATGACTGGGAATGGTTTATACTATACCATCTATAAAAATGGTGATGACTGGGGGATAGTTTATGACATTGTTTTACCCACATAATGTATAGTTGAATCTCATCTAAAACCCCATCATACCACCATGTTTCCTTCGTGAAATCCCCACAACACTTCCCGGATTTTCCCTTGATCTTCGTCCAAGTGACGCGTGGCAATGATGTTGGCATCGAAGGTGCTGGTCTTCGCCCTTAGTGGTGATACATCTAATAGCATCTGGGTCTATTGAGTGTATCATACAGATCTGGGGAAGTTGTCACCAACCTGAAACAAGGCCCACAATGGTCCCCCATCATTCCAGCGAGGTTACAGTGAGGTCGTTATAAGTTACCCAGATCTGGGTATATTGGGTTATTGGGTGTATCATTCTGTATCATATAGATATGTCTGGAAACATCTGGAAAGATCAAAAAAAATTGAAAGAACTTAAAGTCATAAGCATATATGATGGTAGCACGTTCCGAGTTTGCAGGACCATATTATACGGGATATATGATTGAACCAGTGAGAATGGAATCAGTTTGGTGACAATATATGGATGTAAAACAACACTAATTTGCAATACAGTCACCGACAGAATTATGGAAAAAAAAACGTTTCAATTTACAGGCGCCGCCTGTCTATGATAGAAAAGTTACGAACCTTTTTTTCCATAATTATTGTTTCCATACTTATTTTTTTTCCATAATTCTGTCGGTGACTGTATGTCCATCGATTCGCAATTTGAATGCATTTTAAGGGGGAATATTGAATTATAGAAAATATGTGTATAAAGATCTGGTATATGCGCCTAAGTCTTCCATTGATATACAGAATATCATGTGATGTTCACAATTTGAATTCATTTTAAGGGGGAATATTGAATTATAGAAAATATGTGTCTAAAGATCTGGTATATGCCCCTAAAGCCTGCCATTGATATACATAATATCTGGATGTTTCCTTTTGCCAAGCCACCAATTGGG
>Ga0126342_10004212_pt1 | contig 24383 bp, 25 predicted proteins | sample Cyp1metagenome_FD_92528 | JGI IMG/M metagenome (GOLD analysis project Ga0126342, IMG submission 92528) | Coral microbial communities from Lord Howe Island, Old Settlement Bay, Australia - Cyphastrea 1 metagenome | ecosystem: Host-associated > Invertebrates > Cnidaria > Coral ...
CAGGAATTCGAATTTTCCTCTACAGTAACGTAGATAATCCTACTTTGACGTGTAATCGACCATGGAACCATTCAAAAAAAAAACAGACCAGGCTGCGCATTCACAGCAAGAAGTGCAAATGAGGCGTTTGGAATGTGCCGCAAAGTTTTGGATAGCTCAAACAAGAAAATTGATGATGGCATTTTGGATCTCTGTGACTCTGGCATACTCTGGCATACTCTGGCATACTCTGGCATACTCTGGCCACCTTGAAGACAAGCGGCAGGCAGTGATGAAGTGTTTCTGCTGCCAATTTCATGTTGGCCATGCCACGGTGAAGCCTAACAATTAGAGGCAACACCAATCAACACCATGTTTCTGCAATTTTCACGTGTCAAAATTTCAGCGCCAACGTCTTTGGCGGCCTCTACGGACTCTACGGCGTGTGGGACGAGGTATTTCTTTGAACAGATCGAGGCCGTCCGATCCGAACGTCTTGGACCACCTGATCCGCGGGAAGTGGCTGCAGCTCTCAAAGTGCAGTCCAGAAGTTCAGTGCAGAAAGCGCTGCAGCTGCTTAAGACACTGGACAAAGCTCTTTTCCAAGTGAACACTTTTCACTCGAATGCTATTCTTTCTGGCTGTCGCAACTGGGAAGAAAACCTGGACTTACTCAAAGAATTCAAATGCAACTCATGTGCTGATGCAGTGAGCTACAACTGCGTGATGAATTCGCTCAAGTGGCCAATCACTCTGGCACTTGTTGGCAACCTGAAAACTCTGAATCGCAACACAAACAACAGTGCGAAAGAGCCACAAGACCTCACAATTTCCTACAACCGTCTCATTTCCTCATGCAAAACGCAAGATGCCTGGAAGCACTCTCTTCATTTCTTGATGATGGAAGAGCTGAGACCTGACCAATTCTCCTACATGGCAGCATTGGATGTGCTCCAAAAGTCAAAGCTGTGTTTGTGGAGGAGATCTTGCCACATCCTGAGTTCAATGCCAGCTGGTTTGGTTCAACCAGATATTTTCAGCTGGAACTCTATGCTGGCGTCAGTACCAGACTCGAATTGGAAGACTGATGTGCACTTGCTGAATTCCATGCGGTCCATGCGCTTCTTTGCTCCGGTTCCAGATCTTATAACATATCACACTGCTTTGCGTGGAGAAGACTGGCGAATTGTGTTGTCTGTCTTGACATCGACCGCTAAGCAACAATTGAAGGTGAATGTCGTTACCTTAAACTCAGTTTTGGGTTCATTCACCACACCTGCATGGGCCAGAGCCACTGTGATGCTGGATGACATGGCATCAAATTCGATCCTCCCTGATGTTTTGTCGTTCAACAGCTATCTTCATACCTGTGCTTCGGGCAGCTCTGGCTTGTCCAACGGCATTTGGCTGGACGCGTTGCGCAGTTATGGAAGACATGGCCTTAAAACAGATTCTTTCAGTGTGTCATCTGCAATTAAAGTAAGGAGTCAAGCTGCTCGCAGTGCTTCCGATGTTTTTGACACTTTTTTCAGTGGATGGCAAGAAGGTCTTAACGTGCTTCAAACAGCCAAAGACGCAGGACATCGAAAGCTTGCAATTTGTGCGAATGTTGTGCTTAAAGAATGCTCAGAAGTGAGTGCCTGGCAAGCTGCACTTGTACTTCTGGGAATCGAGTCGGACGAGTTCAGTCTTAGTACGGTCATAAGTGCATGTGAAAAAGCCTTCCAGTGGCCGCAAGCCCTTTTCCTCCTACACACAATGCCTGTAAAAGACATTGTCTGCTTTGGTGCGGCTGCCAGCGCTTGTGAAAAAGGCAAGCAGTGGCAACTGGCACTTTGCTTACTGTCAGAAATGTCTGACCGCATTCTTCAGCCCAATCTCTTTACATTCAACGCGGTGATCAGTGCATGTGGACATGCTCGTGAATGGGCACGAGCTTTGTCTCTCCTGCAACTGCTTGGGTCAGAGGCTGATGCGGTCTCTTACAATGCAGTGACCCGTTTGAATCCGTTTGAGTCCAAAGGCATTTTGTGATTGTTAGATAGGTATAGATAGGTTAGATAAGTGAAACATATTTCTTAAACATGTTGACCATTGTTGACCCAGTAATCTCTCCGGTTCGTTCTGTGTTTGTGCATGCAAGAGAGTGCCACAGAAAAGCATGTTATGTGATGTTATGTGAAGAATCGTCTCGCATGTCTGTGGTTACAGCGGGATTGGTGTGCAAATGCAGCTACCATATTCTGAGCCCCAGCACTTTGCATGTTACAAATGTTCTGTGCCATTCTCGTCGAATTCATAACGTTTGCCAAGGCTTTGAGTGCATTCGAAAGAGCGAGCATGTGGCAGACAGCAGTTCAGCTATTTGCGCGGATGAGAGTTGCCGATGTGACTCCAGATTCCATAAGTGAGACCCTGAGGTTGCACCTGTTACACATTGTTACACAGACAAGTAAAGACTTCTTATATATATATAAATAATTAAATATATAAAGACTTCTTACAGCAGCTTTCCAAGAGCACTTTGCACTTTGCCAGTTTCTCACCTTGCCCAGGTTTCAATGCAGTGGTTACCGCATGTGAAAATACCAGGAAGTGGGAGCAGGCCAGGTTGTGTTCTGCGCTTCCACGTTTGTATCATGTTGTATCATGTTTGTTAGGTTCTCTTGGTCAGCACATGTTGGTATCCCAGCAACCTTACCACTGATGCTGTAGTAAGCCATGCGCGTCTTGGGGTGTTTTTGTAGAGCCTGCTGAAACCGTGTTGTTATCTTGTTTGTATCACCAAGGTATTGGCTCTATTGGTGGATGATTCAACCCCTGGCGGAGCTCAGCTCTTTACCCTGTGTGTCTTGTCAAGCATTTTGTCAACTGTTTTCCTTAAACACGTGCGAATTGTCACCAAGAAGTGTTGAACTCCAAGACACGTAGAAACATCAAACATGTGCACACGTTGTTTCCAGATTCAAGTTGATGCCAGACTCGAGGCACTGATTCCGTCAAGGACAGGTCTAAACGGTCTAACGATGAGTCTTTGGGTATCTTTGGGTCACGACATGTCACGACTGAGATTCTCCGCAGATCTCCAGAGTCCGTTCCAGGATGAATCCTACGAAGGCAAGGGGCCGGCTGCCCAGATCACTTGGCGACTGGCCAAGATGGCACAGCTGGCTATGTTCGACATTTCACCGCACAATCTCACACGTGCATGGCGCCGGGCTGCGATTCATGCAGCGGATGCAAACATCTCGGACCTTGGTACTTGTCTGTGGCCTGGCTACAAATGGCTACAAAACTTGAAATACCACGATTAACAAGAGACAAATGTTTCTTGAAACAGCTTCGCGACAAGTTGAAAGCTCCAAAAGCAAATCGAAAGCACAAAAGCATGACGTGCATAATTTGCATAATGTGCATGCGTATGCTGCATACATGTGCAATTGTGTGCAGCTGACACAAAGGTGGTCCATGGCAGTGCTCAACATACAAGACAATGCCTTTCTCCTTGAGGCCACTAGGAAACTGCGTCGGCTGTCCGGGACTAAGAATTTGCTGAATCCCTTGTGCATTGTGGTGGTAGTGCGGTAAGCAGGATGTTTTTGGAACCAAACTGCCAGGCGTCAGCTCTGGGCATTGACTGTGGATTCATGATGATTCATGTATATTCATGTTACGATCATCGAATCGAAAAACGCAGTACTTGTAATCAATCAAGACCCCACCTAAATTGAGTTCGATGGTGGTAGCTCGATGTAGCTCGTAGACGTCGTAGACGTCGTAGCATGGAGCAAATGTAGTGGGATATACATATACATATAGTCAATAGTCTTCAACCTTGGATTATCGAGATTGTCTTGGAGATTGTCTTCGATTGTTTTCATGTTTTGGTGATTTTGCTGCTGAGGCTTGCACTTGGGCATCACAAGCAACTGCCACTGAAGCTCTTGGGCAACTTGCTGTGGGCCTTGGGAAGTCTGATGGGATCGAGAAATTCGAGAAAGCCTTGTGTCGTGTTTCATGAAACTGAAACTGGAGGAGAGAAGGTTTTTGAAATCCATGACGTGTATCATACACTACAACAGGAGATCCTCAGACGCACCGAGCCTACTGGGCCTACTGAGCATCATGATACTGCAGTTGCTGAGCTTACTGAGTCTTCCGCCACCGCTGCCAGTATTTTGCTGCAGACTTTGTGGGCGTCAACCTTTAGCCAACAGCTTCCCACTTCCGTCCTGGCTGGCATCAAGTCAGCGGTGCTTCATTTAGCGGACAGCCTCGACCAGCGAGAAGGACGGCGCACCTCCAAAGTCACTTCCGAAGTCACATCCCATGTCGCTCAGCCGACCAGCGACAAAACAGAAGACAAAACAGAGATGATGTCAGAAGAGTCAGAAGAGTCAGAAGGTGCAAAGTCATCGATGTTCCCTTCGAGTCTCTCACGATTGAAGTTGTCGAAGTCTCCGGAGATCGTGAAGGCTTTGCAGCAAAAACTGGTGGTGCTGAAGCCCACAGGATGGCAGGTGAGATTTAGCTCTGTGGAAGAAGCGTTTCGGTGCTCGTTCAACAACAAACAACCAAACCAAAGACTTACGCTGAAGACAAGAGAAAAACAATTCTGATAAACAAATCTAGCGAAGCCATCCTGCAGTATCACAGCCTCAAATGATCTCAAATGTGTGTATAAAGACGTAAAGACTAACACACAGAAAACTTAAGAAATTGTGCACCCTGAGTCGTCAAATGTCGTCAATGGCAGGTTGATGATTCTGTGGTGGACGATTCGAAGCGGCGTCTGCTCTCGTGCTTCTTGCGATCAGTTCTCCCACTGTCCCAACAGCAGCTGCTGGGCGACCTGAAGCACCGTCGTGGGTTTTTGCATCGCTTGGACATCCCAACTTCCGGACTGATTCTCGTGGCCACCACGTACCAAGCTTACTATGACTTGCAGCTGCAGTTGGTGTCTGGAGCCATGACAAGAGACTATGCCGTACTGTGTCATGGCTGGTCATGTCCCACAAGGATTGAAGCGAATGTTCATTGGCTGGAGGATGGACCTGCATGGCTTTCTGGAAGCCGAGTCTTGTTGTACGGCAAGCCTGCGGTGACACTACTGGAAACCGTGGCATGCTATCATACACATCATACAGCAGCGGCTTTCTCTGCTGAGCCCTTGAACACTTGCAATGAAAAAAAAACAGCCGATAGCAATGACTATAGCGACTACAGCAGCTATAACCACGATGAAGCTGAAGGCAGAGAAGGCAGAGAAGGCAGAGCTGAAGCAGAAGGCAGTTCCAGCTCTGCGAGTTGCTCGAGCGACTCTGCGAGTTGGGCCAGGGCTGTGTCTTTCGTCAAAATTCACATCGTCACAGGTCGATGCCACCAGATCCGTCTACACACGGCGCATGTGGGACATCCAGTTATTACCGATGCCAGGTATGCTTCAGCAGCAACCTTTCAAGAAGACCGTCTGTGGTGCCCACGAAATTTCTTGCACAGATATTGCTTGGAGTTCTCTACAGAAGCCTCTTGGACCTCACAAACCAAGGTGCCTCAGGCATTGTTTCGATACGTTTCGACCGTTTTGCAGGATGGCAGTCTTCACACGTTTAATACACAAATCTTAGTTTTGCCACTTGACCAATTTGCCCTTTGGCAAGGTGGAAGAGCCGCTACCTTCCGACCTGAAACTGGTGTTGGCAAGACTACATCGGGCTAAAGGCAGGCGCAAATCAGAGAAATCTGTTTTCTGTTGAAGTTTGGACTTCCCAAGGTGTCAAGGCAAGAATGTACAAAGAGCTTTCAAAGGCAGTGTGGTGTGGAGACAGAAATAGATGCAGCTGAAAAGGCCAAAACAGCGGTGCAGCAACGTGCAGAAATTGCAGAAGCCGAAAGTGTTTGAATTTCGAACTCTGTAAAGGACATGTATTTCAATTTTGATATACATTCTATTATTTCATTCTATTTCATTCTATTTCGATCAGATCACAGAACTCAAGCTTCCAGAAGCTGGTTCTGTGCATATGGTGACCAAGACTGCTTGCAGATGAGATGTAGAAAGTGATAGGCAAATCTCATCGGATCTGGATAGGGCTTTCGCTTTGGTCAGAGTGCGTGAGTTTCAGCTGCCGGCAAGAGGTCTATTCAAATGATTGAATGTATTGTACGTTTTGTATCGTTTTGTACGTATAATATCGTGTAATTATGTACAATTACATATTGTGTATGTATATCTATATACACAATTATACACATACATACACAGATATACACTCTAAACTGGTAGCGAAGTCTCCAAACCAGAAATGCTTTGATCTGACCTTGTCAGTGAAGAAACAACGACCCTGTCGCTGATTAAATGAAATCATAAGGATGGCCCTGCACCCAATCACACGTAGCTTTTCCACCACCGCAGCTCAAAGGTTTATGGTCCTCATCCCACCCACCTCTGATCTGGGCCAAGATGATGCACGGCATTGGAAAGGTTTGGCAGCCAACTGGAGAATCACAGGAATCACATGAAGGACATGGGAGTTCACGATTCACATACACATTATTGCGATACATATGCATGTTGAATAATATGCATTAATATGCATGTTTTTTACGTGTCGCTTTAATGCAGCAACCCGATCAGAGTCGTAGCTTCGAGTGTGCAGCTCAACACACTTTCTTTCTAGCTCCATGATATTGACCTAGAACAATGGGACGAACACCGTGGTTTTACTTGAAGTAACATTTCCAAAACATAATTGTTTGTCGGAAACTGAACACTTGGTGAAATCTGTGCTGCAGTTTGCTTTGCAAAATTCACTGTCTCTGGCATTTTGACCTCAAGAGACGCCGTTGAGCCAATGATCAAAACTTTTGCACAGAGTCGGAAGTGGCAAGATGCTTTGCAATCTCTGGACTGGCCTTTTAGTTCCAACGATGTTGCCAAGAAGACAACGGTTCTGAGCGCTTGTGGCCGGGTGTCACAGTGGGCCTTGCTTTGCCTCTTAGCTGACCCCAAGAGACAAAGTGAAGTGGTTTTGTCCAACGTGGCAATCAACTCACTAAGATGGCAGGACACCTGTGATATTCTTGCAAACTTTGCGCTTTCAGCATTAAAACCTGACAAAATCTCTTTTCAAAGCACTCTCTCGTCATGCTCGAGAGGTCGCCAGTGGACCATTGCTCTAGATCTACACGATGGCAAGACATCAGTGCAGAGTTGTGCAGCTTACAACGTGGTAGTTAGATCATGTGGACAAGAAGGAAAGTGGAGGAGTGCTGTGGCGATACTGCAAGGGTTCCAACTGAGGAGGCTTTCTGAACAGAGCCACAGAAAAGATGCATTTGGAGATGACAAAGACGACAAGAGAGCTGCTTCGCTGGTGACTTCCACAATAAGCGGCTGTGAAAAAGCTGCCTGGCAGCTGGTGTTAAGCTGCCTTAGGCACGGACGCATTCGTTCGGTTCGTTCAGATGCAGTGATGTTGACTGCAGCTACAAAAATTGCACCATGGCACGCCTCTCAAACGATTTTGACCAACATGAGACTCTCAGAGGTCCTCCAAGACAAATTTTCATTTGCTGCTATCACTAGGTCTATCACAGGCTACGACTCATACGACTCTCTTGAAGGTCACGACGGTCACGACGGTCACGACGCACTGTGGCAACAAGCAGTGCAGCACTTGGCAGGTTCAATTTCATTTAGAATTACGCTAGATGTTGCTGCCTACAATGCAGTCATGAATGCTTGTGCTGTGTGTGGGGAATGGTGGTGCGTTTTGCAGCTACTCAAATCCATGAGAGCTTCTCAAATTCAAGCAGACCAACTTAGCTACGATGCCTTGGCAACGAGTTTGACCAAGCAAAGTCGAATGCATTGGGAACAGGTCCTATCTCTACTGGAAAAAAATATAGCTTTGCAGAGTAGTCCTAGCCAGAGTCTCAAGCTGCTCCCTCAATCTTCATGGGCCTTTGCCTTACAGATCTTTGACTCCAATTCTATGTGGACGATGCGGTTGCATTCTGCCCACAGCTGGCAACTTGCCTTTCATGCTTCGTCAGAGATGCCCAAGAGAGTCGTCCACGAAGCATGTCATCAACGAGGATGGCAGTGGACCGTGTCAGCTTTGTCAGCGTCACTGGCGTCGACTGTGTCCATTGAGTCGACTAAAGCACAACTTGTGTTGTTAACGTCTTTAGCCTCAGCCTTCAGCATAGCAAACATTTGGGAGTCGGTCTTCATCTGTATTGAGAAGTTACAGCAGCCTGGCCACAATGCAGCAAGACTTTTGGCTCTTTTTTACCATGCCATTTCCTGACTGGATTTTTTTGACAGGACATTTTCATGTTTTTTTATTCAGCTTGCATGTACCTTCACCTCTGCAGAACTGATGAAGGTTGCATGTAACTCATATAACTCTTGAGCTTGGACTCTTGGAAAGTAAGAAACCATGCTTCCAGCTCCGAGTATAGAACAGCCACGTGTAAGATAGTGATTTAGCGTTCAGCTATGTTCAGCTTTTGATCGCTTGGCTTGTTCGTGAAGTTGTCTTGCGAAAAAGCAGTGCACCCAGGCTCTTATAATATATATGATTTTATATGTACACGCAATTAAACGCACATAAAGCGTCAAAGCAACACCTCAGGCAACTGGATCTCACCAGCGGACAGATACAGAACCTGAGAGAACATTCTGGAAATCTGCAAAATCCCAGACATCCACATTCTCCTGGCTCTGTATGCGCTGACGAGATTGGTGGTGTGTCTTCCGAGGCCTGGCCGCACGCTCTCAGTTTCCTTTCGCTGTTCCGGAGGCAACGGATTCTTCAAATGTCGGCTTCTCAAATGTCAACAACGTATAATTCGTTGATAGCGTCATTTGCCAAGTCTAAGAATGTTATTGCAGCAAAGCAACTTCTATTTGACATGAGAGAAAGAGCTTGGAAGCCATCCACTTTGGCTTGCAACATGCTTCTGGCAGCAGATGAGCTTCCCATGTCGATATTTGAGAAGATGTTAACCTGGAAGCTGCGCCCAAATGTTGCAAGCTACAGCACTTTGATCAGCGCCTGCGAAAAGCAGCAGGACACTGACGCTGCATTGGCTGTATTGAAAAGCATGGGCTCGAGTGCTTTACTCCCAAACGTGGTAGCGTGCAGCGCTGCTATCAGTTCCTGTGGTGGTAAGTGGCAGACCTCCATGTGGCTTTTCGAATCTATGCAGCTTCAGATCGTAGAGCAAGATGCAATCACCTACAACGCTGCGATCACTAGTTGTGAGAAGAGCAAGAAGGCTGGATGTTTTGCAAGTATGCGTTGTTCGCACAATTCTTACAGGGCGGCTTGACAGACATTCATGGCAACAAGAGGCAATGAATAGGTATGAATAGGTACGGTATAAATAGGTGTGAATTAGTATGAACATGTGAATAAGCGCGAGCGCCCCTTTACCACCATTGCTGTTCAAAGTACAAGGTTGACCTATCACAGTGTTAGGTTGTTAAGGGAAGCCCCTTAGGAAGCCCCTTGGGAAGCCCCTTGGGAAGCTTCGGGAGGCGGATCTTGCCTTGTCGCTCTTTGATGAGATGCCTCGAAGGCAGATCAGCCCAACTGAGATTACGTACAATGCACTGATCAGCGCGTGCGACAAATGCAGTTATTTTCGTCAAGGAGTTGATCTGTTAAAAGACATGAATCTTCAAAGATTGCAAAGTGATGTCATCACTTTCAATGCTTTACTTAGTTCCTGCTCGCGCCTATCTAGAGTAGACTCCGCACTTTCTTTGTTTCGGAAGATGCGTGCGGCATCTATCCAACCGACATCAGTCACATGCAGTACTCTGATCAATTCGTGTGAAAGTGGCAAGCGCTTTGCCACTGCATTGAGGTTGTTTGAGGACTTCCAGCAAACACATGTGGAAGGAAACCTGATATCCTACAATGCTGTCATCAGTGCATGTGGCAATGGAGGTTTGCAGAAACGAGCCCTCAAGGTGTTTGAAGAGATGTCAGATAACCTGATAGAAGCTGATGCTTGCACATATAATTCTTTAATAGCAGCTTCTTGCAAGGTGCTTGCTTTGCAGGAAGCTTGGGATTTTGAAAATGAAATGTGTGTCACGGGTGTGACAGACATGGTCACATACATTCCCTTCCTACGAACTGAGGATTCCCTGAAGTGCAATTCTTCATATGTGTGCGATGCTTTACAAAGCAGAGCAACACAGTTTTTGCTCGACCAACGCTCAGGCCTTGAGCCAAGATTCCGTAAGCCATAAGCCATAAGCTCTAGTCAAAGCTGTGCGGACGTTTGCGTGTATGTGTACCACCAGTGTGTATTGGTAGTGTCATCTCCATACGTAGTTTGGCTTGGCATGCTGTTTGGAAACCCAAAACAGCAAACCTTCTGCACCCCAGCAGGTTGCGAGCGGAAAAGGAGAAGAGATGCATTGCAACTCATTGTATTGCAACGTTTTGCGACTAAGTGCATCTTTATTGTTTTGATCTACGTCGATCTGTTTGCACAACCACAAAGCAGACTTTGTTGGCACATGAAGGGAGTGGCGAACGAAATTCTACGGATCCCGCAAATGGCAATAGGTCGGAGATATTCTGAGGTGGTGCTAGAATTGGATTGTTTGAGATGAGACCCGCAGGGTCTGGAGCCGAAAAGGTCAAGCGTCAAGCGAAGCCTCTGGCCTCCGGATGCGGGACAGCATAGCACGTTCCAACATGTTCTGACGCCATGTTGGAATGTTGGAATGCTCCCAACTTTGGCGTGCTCGGTATACTCAGTGAGTGTGGCATCTGCTCCAGATCAGTCCACTGGGTCCCGAGCCGGCACTGCTTCGCGAGTGTTTGGTGACAAACTCTCGAAGGCTGGGTCAAATCGACACACAAAATCACAGAGACATTGACACATGAATTGGATTGAATTGGATGAACTGGAACGTGGCTAATAGGCTAATACTTATGTGTTCTCCCATGCTCCGCACTCTTTCTCCGACTCGGGTGATGACCGTGGCCATTGGCAGCATCATGTTCTCGTCTTTGACTTTCTCTAGCCTCGATGTGTTGAATACTTCATGCGTTTCACTACTTCGGTGACCTGTAGGAACTCAGTATAGAAGTTGCCCTTCCATGATTCCCCACACCTGAGCACTTGAAGGCCTCCGGCTTCTGATCCTCGGCCCCTTCTGACTCAACTCCTTTTGAACATCTCATGGCATTGAATTTCTTAGCCGCATTTTGTTTTGGCCATCCCACATTTTGTAGACATACAGAAGATCATTTTCATTCCTCAGAAATCCATTTGGGCGCCAGAACCTTCAAGTATGGCATTTCTGTTTGAGGACATTTCACATGCTTCGAACCTCATATCTTCTCATTTCAAGTCATATTTCACGGCAAGGTTCAAACTCGACTACTTTAGCTCCCTTTAGCTTTCGCATGAATTTCAGTTGCTTCTTGTCTTCAGGCCTTGGCTTTGTTGCGGGAGAGTCTGGAGAACCGTTGCTTCACTCCTCGATTGCCAACAAGCATTTTGACCAAGCTTGCCAAGCAGAAGGAAACACAGGCTGGACATGCAATTGGACACGCAAAATTGGAGCACAAAGCCTTACTGTACAAATGCAGCAATGCAGCTTTCACTCATGCCACAAGGCCATACAGTGCATCGCTCCAAGGAAGTGAGATGTTGAAGATAATGTCTTGCAAAGGAAAGATCCGAGAGAAAACAGATAGACAAATAGACAGTGGACATCGGCAGAACTCTGTCATTTTGACCCGAGGTGGCGGTTGAAGTTTTGAATTGGATGTGCCTGGACGTTCAATAACACGCCGTTTGCTTTTTCTACTTTACGTTGAATGGCACAACACAGCAAACTTAGAGAAACAAAATTGAAGCTGGCTGAGCCATGCAGCAGGGCCCAAATATGATAGGATCAAAGCTGTTCCATCCAAGAGGCTCGGTAAGTAGCAACAGTAGCAACTGTAGCAACAGTAGCAAAATAAGAAAAAAAACACCGATACCAAAAACATCAACAGTAAGCACCACATAAGTACCACATTTGTACTGAAATTTTGAGAGTCCGAGGCAGAGACGCCAGCTCGAAGTGAACAGTTTCCACTGTTCCGCAACCCTTTCTGCTTGTGCCGCCAGCAACGATTGGCAATTGGCTTTGGAGCTGCTCAAGACGGATATCACAGAAATCAGACGCTCAGATGCAGAATATTTTGAAGCCCTTGCCATCCCTTGCCATCCCTTGCCATCCCTTGCCATCCCTTGCCATCCCTTGCCTGCAAAGAATGAGCCTTAAAAGGAATGTACCTCGCGCTAATCACCTCAACGCGGAGATGGTGACTGAAGGGTACTGAAGGTAGCCAAAGTTCCTGTTGGATGATGCATATACAGACATAATGTCACATAGTGTCACATATGATCTCACATATAATCTCATAATATCTCATATAATCTAATATATATATAGTTATGTATTACAATTGATACAATGTATATGTATCGTAGAATTCGTAAACACCTCCAGGTCTAGGCCTGACTGAGGTTTCAATGCTGCTATGGATGCGTGTCTCAAAGCGGGACAGTGGAAGCGATCCCTTGAGCTGTTCCGAGAGATGTCCTTTTTGAAACTTCAAAAAGACGCCGTGAGTTGCAACGTTGCCATCATGGCCTCGTCTGCCTCGTCGAAGTGGCAACATGGTCTTTCCGTTCTGACTGGTCGAGTGGCCGATGAGATCAGCCACACATCCTGCATGAACTCTTGCACTGAGAGAAAACAATGGAGATTGGCATTGATCTACCTGGGACATCTGGGACAACAGAATGGGCTGAGATTAAATTCAATCAGTTGCAATTCAGCTGTCAGTGCTTGCTCATGTGGAGATCACTGGCATTTGGCTTGGGAGCTCTTTGCATGCATGGGCATATCCAGAATTTCTACAGATGCTTTTACTTACAGCTCTCTTGTTTCTGCCTTTGACCATGAATGGGAATTGTCGTTGTGCACACTAAAGGATGTGGAGGCAGACGAGGTTGTCATGAATGCCGCCATAGATACATGCGCTCACGGTGGTTGGACCGTCGGGATCAAACTGCTCGAGGATATGCGACAAAAAATGATCCGCGACGTGTCAGATGTGCGAAATGATCCGAGAAGTGGACGAGTCATACAAGCAACACAAACACTTCTCGTAACCCCAGTGGTGGCCCCAGTGGTAACACCAGTGACCTACACAGCACTGGCTTTCTCGTGCGGAGCTGCACGCTGGGAAGCTGCGGAAAATTTGCTGGCGGAGATGCAAAGAACCAAGGTTGGGAGGGTAGTCTGATGTAGTTCGGAAGGTTGCCATGGATTACAATAGCTTTGCACCAATGTGTTTCGCCGCGTATTGGATCATTGCCTGGAGATTCCCACTTTGGCACCAACACATGCAACACATTCTATTGTCAGGCTGACAATTTTGTACGTGTTTGTGCCGCAGGTGCGTGCAGATGTCTTTGCTTGCAACACCTCTTTGGGTTTTTGCGAAGAAATGCGACAGTGGCAGAGAGCATTTTCCTGCATGTTGCACATGAAGGCTTCGAAGCAGGTGGGCATCAGTCAGATTCAGTCAGCAGATGTTAGCAGCATAAGTCAACCCGAGTCAAAAGGGCAAAAGGATGCAAAAGGTTCGTTTCCCATGGGATGTGCACCCTCGCTATTTCTCGCCCTAAGCGGCATGAAGTTCATGTGGGCCCTTTTCATGATTTTTCATGCCGTCAGGTGCCGGATGAGATCAGCCACCTGATTGCACTGGACGAGATTTTGAAGTGACAGAAACAGCAAGTTCTACCAAGTTGCACGGTTTTGATCGTTTTGTTCATATTCGCCAAGCAGTTCCTTTCTTTTTATGTTCATTGTGCTGTGCTGTGCAGAGGCTATACTGCTTGTCTCAGTGCTTGTGAGAAGTCATCACATTGGAAGGGGGCTGTGAACGTCTTGCAGCAATTTCATGCAACGAAGGAGCGGCAAGATTGGTTAACCTTGAAATTCAAGAATGATATAGTTGGGTGAGTGAAATTCATAGAAATGCGGGCAGTGTGCAGCTCGAACAGATAAGAATGTGTTGCTTTGGAGGTTGGTGCAAAACAGATTGCTCTCAATGCTGCTCTAAGTGCCTGCGAGAAAAGCTTGCAGTGGTCTTTAGCAGTGGAGATCTTTGGCCAAATGCCACAATGCAACTTGGACAGAATATGACAGAATTATATTTTCTGGGCTGTGGGTATCTCTGATTCGAGCATCGATTTGTTAATATTCCGTAATATTCCTTACTTCCTCGCCATTTCACTGATATATTGCAATTTTTGCAATTTCATTGACTGAACGAATCTCGACGTACCGTATCTTTTCGAAGCTGTCACTCTTGAAACTTTCTCTTCGAACCTTAGACAGAGGCTACAACTCTCTCTTTCCTATTAGAGTTGTTTTGCAAGCACTACAGCGTCTTCACTCCGAATAGCTCAAACAGATGGACAAGAAAGCAACCTCCCAAAATCAGTCAATTCTGCAACGCCATTGATCGGCTTCTGACCTGTGAAGCAAACAAAGCAGTGAGGTGTGCTACCAGTGCTATAGCAGTGCTATCAGTCTTTCCGAACTTTCCGGTCTAGGTAGAGCCCTCCGAGATGCCTTTTCCTTCGCTGCCTCAATCAGCGCATGTGAAAAGTCCTCCTGCTGGGAAGTCGCAGTGACCTTCCTTGAAGCTTCTCTGGAGGTTGGCAGGGTCGGGAGGATTTCTGCAGTCAAATAACGATTTAACAGGCAGAATATAGAACAACAACACAGGATGATGATGGATGATGTGTCAATGTGGTTCATCACTTTTCAATTCGAAAGCAAGGCCATGCAGTATTTCTACCAGGTAATAATTACTCGAATTCTGACCCACGAACTTGGTTTTCAAACCTCTGACAACAGTGAATTGCCAGGAATCTGATGCTGGTGCAAATGCCATCAGCTACGGTTCCACCATCAGCGCTTGCGAGAAAGGACATCAATGGCAGCTCGCAGTGCGTGTCCTCTCTTCAATGCGCCAAAAAACAGGCTCACCGAAAAAACATCGACCATGGCCTGCCAGAGACATGTTCAGAGCTAGTGTTGTTTCATGTTGTTTCCAGCAAACCTATTTCAGAATTCGACGCCATCATTTCATGAGTCTGAGATAGTCTGAGCATGTCCTATGTTTGTTGGAGTTCTTCATCTGACTTGGCAGCCACGCAGCGACAGGTGGAATCTGACGAGATTAACTTCAACGCTGCCATCAGCGCTTGTGAGAAGTGCCAACGATGGCAGCATCTTGTCCAAACATGTCCAAACGACATCAGACGACATCAGACGACATCAGACGACATCAGACGACATCAGACGACATCAGACGACATCTTTCATCATCTTTCAGTGTAGCCTTTGGGCCTAGTGGCAGGATGTGCCAGGTAGTTGTAGCGTTTGTTGCACCTGGGACTCCTGCCAGGGCCGTTCCTGGGCCGTTGAGGTTTGCTTCATTGTTGCTGAATACCATGATTGGATCAACGATAGAGCCCGTCGACGGAAGCTACGATGCCGTGATCAGCGCATGCCAAAAAGGACTGAGGATACTGAGGTTTGGATATGTTTGGTATTTTTGGTGTGTTTGGTGGCTGTGCACACTGCACAATCTGCACAATTCTGAAGCCTATCCGTGTTCATATCACAGGACAGAGTGCCCTTCCGGCCCCTGCTCCGAGTCGATATAGTTTTGGTGCTGCCATTGCAGCTTGGCGAACCGAGTGGAATCTGGCTTTGGATGCCTGGAACAGGCGTGCAAATCGTGCAAGGATAGTGTCAGCTTTGGTGTCAGCTTTGTGCCAGTAGAGATCAGTAGAGATAGTGACAAAAAGTGACAAACAAAAAACAAAGTCAACACCTGGAATTTAGACCAATTATGAACAAGGGACACTGTAGTTTCAGATTCAGGGTTTTCTCGCTGGTTTTTATCTCTCGCTTGGTGCTTTGTGTTTCGATGTGTTTCATTATGTTGTTCATTAATATGTTGATTTATGTTGTTTTAGCCCACGCTACGTAGGATGCAGAGCCTGGGATACGTCTCCATGGACGAGGCAAATTGCAGTGCTCTAATGAACGCCTGCGTCAGAGGCAGCTGGGACAGCTGGGATTTTGAGGGAAACTCCGGGGGGACTTCGTCCAGAACGCTTCTGATAGTTTCTGATAATTTCTGATGTCAGATTTTATTTTATTTGATTCTTGACATGTCTCGACACGTCTTGATTCGCAGCAGTGCCGTCGCATTCTTTGCTGACACTTTGGCCAGTACTTTAGTAAAGTTTTGGCACGTCTAAAGCTGAACCGATGGGACAATGCAAGGCAGCTCCTGGAGAACGGCCTCAGGCGTCCTCGCCTCATGCATAGGCGATTTTCAGGGAATTATTTCCGGCTTCTTGTAACGTAGAGGATATATAAGATTAATTAAGATTATATAAGTTATATGAAGGTATGATATGATATGATGCTGTAGGAAGATGACTGGTTGAGCTGCTGATGCTGAGCAACGAGCAACCCTTGAGCAATCGTTGAGTCTGTCAGGTCTGTCAAGTGCAAGTCACTTGTTTTTCGCCTCAGTCAGTGCGTGCGAAGTCGCTGAAGTGCCGGCCGGGATTGGCGAAGACCACTTTGGCATTGAAAAAGTGCGAGTCATAGCATCCGACATCATCCGACAAAGCATCAGATTGTGTCCTTTTTTGGTAAAAAGCGGCAACGCAAAGATTGCGGGAATTGCAAGCAGCCCAGCAAGTTCATGCAGAAATAAAGTGGAATGAGTCACTGGGACCAACATGAATTGAGTGCATGAAATGACACTCAATGTCACTCACCTGCTGAGAGGAAACTGAATACAGATACTCAGATTCAGATACTACAGTATCTAATTGTTGGGTGGAAGTACAGCTTGACTTAGTCACAAGCCCAAGCCGTGCTGCAAAATGTTTGCCATATGGTCACTTCAAGCTTCGAATTAGCTCCGGCCCGGCCTGGGCCACCGGCTCATGGTTCGGGGGGACCAGAGTTTCTTGGCAGAGCTTGGCAGAAATGACATCACAAGTTTTTTTTACAAGAATTTACAAGCAAGGTCAGCTTGTGACTGTCATGATGTCCGTGATGCCGTGATGAGATCATCATGCACATTGCTCTTGCCGAGTGCAGACGCCTTGATCTAATAAGTCTAAGGCCTTCTTGCTCTCCGTGGAGAAGCTGGACATGCAGCCGTGGAAGAAGCTATCAAGACATGCCGCAGGAGAGGCTGTCAAACAACAATTAACATTAAATAACATGAATTGCATGTGTCTAGCCAAGTGAACCGTAATTTCCCATCATTCTGATTTCCCTAGTAGTTTCTTTTCTGATTAAATTCGCTCCGATTTTCCAGGAGCCCGCAGTTGGCCACCAAATTCTTGAAGAACGTTGCACGGGATCAGCTCCAGGAAGGGCATGTCTTTAAAATTCTGTTTGTATATCAAAACAGCGGAGTCTCAGCGGAGGACCACGAACCGATACCGTCTCATAGATTTGTGATTTGATATGATATTTGGTATTTCAGAATCTTCAGCCTTCCGCTACTTGTAAGGAAAGGTCAGCACAACGATGCAGAAATCATGATAACATTTGCTTGGTTTGAATTCAATAAAATAAACACATTAAGAATCATTGAGCATTGATACTGCAGCAGGTAGCACGGTGGGTTGAGTCTCTCAAACATTTCGAGCCGCACCAGGAAGCTGTAAGGATCTTGGATTTTCTTTCTGCGAGAGAAGTGGAGGTGAACACCTTCCATTTCAATGCAGTCATTGGCAGTACTGGTTCTACCGCAGGGGGATGGACGCATGCTCTGCATCTCATGGAACGAATGAAGGCACGGCAGATCCCAATGAGTGAGGTGACGTATGGAGCTGCGATCAAATCTTGTAGTCGCGCACATGAGTGGAAGGCGGCTTTGAGTGTGTTGTCGTCCATGGAGCTTGCTGACGGTGTGGCGTCAAATGAGATTGCGTACAGTGCTGCCATCAAGTCGTTTGAAGGAGATGGTCTCTGGGAAGAAGCGCTGGCTTTGCTCTTTCAGATGGGAGACGTCTCACTTCAGGCAGACATTGTGTGCATCAGTGCTGCTATAGCAGCGAGCGCAACGGCTGGACAGTGGCAAGTAGCACTGCAACTCTTTCAACTTTTGGAGAAGCCTGAGAATTCTGCAACTTCCACACGGAAACTTTTGCCTGATGTTGTAAGCTTGAATACCCTTATTAGTGCAATGGATTCGCGGTGGCAGTTGGGTATTCATATCCTACAGGATGCAAGGAGGTGGCTAGTCACACCCAACCTGATCACTTTCAATAGCGCAATTAAAGTGTGCGAAAAAGCCAGTGAATGGCAATGTGCCATCTCCATCATGGAACAAGCATCTCAGGCGTCGCTTGTCCCAGGCATTGTCACATTCAACTCCTGCATTAGCGCATGTCAACAGAGTAGCTCCTGGACAATCTCCCTGAAACTCTTGAACGGGATTGCAACTAGCAGACTGAGCCCTGACGTTATTTCGTTTACTTCAGCTATCAGCGTCATTTCCCAAGCTGGTTTATGGGAACTGTCATTCAGCTTGATTGAGGACATGCTGGCACGAAGAGTTGACCCAAACGAAGTAACATACGGTGCCCTCATGGTGGCCACAGTCAAGTCAGGTGAGTGGCCCTTGTCTTTGAAAATTCTGGATGAGTGTCAGAAGCAATTAGCTCCAAACTGTGTGATTTACAACGCTGCAATCAGTGCGCTGGAAAAGGGGTACCAATGGACACTTGCTGTCCAACTCTTGCAGAACATGAAATATCTGGACTTGGCTGATGAAATCAGCTGGAACACCGCCATCAGTGCTTGTGAGACATGCGGTCAGTGGGAAATGGCCATTCAGCTGCTCTTTACATTTTTGAAGGAACGAAAGGAACGAAAACGCCGGAGAGGCCGGGACGGGGACGACGGCACTGGCCTCACTGGCCTCATCGCCTTCAATGCTGCCATCAGTGCCTGTGAAAAAGGCCTGACGTCTGACTCAACCGGTGCTGTCTGTCGGCCGGTGCCAAGATAAAAGGCAAAAAAGCTTAACATGTTTAACATGTGTAATGCTTTCATTTTTATGTGATCAGTAAAATGCAACGGATCTACCACATGGTAATTATTATGACCACACGTGCAATCTGCAAGTATTCTAACGACCTCGCATGCTTGCTCTGGTCGCTGTGCATGTTTGCGTTGTTTCGCCGACTATACACATGCATGTTCAGGCGACGAATGGCAAATGGCGCTTGTTTTGCTGAACTCCATGACAGAATCTTTCTCTTGCACTTGGAGCGTTTTTTGAATGATTGTTTACATCATTGCTTGCGGTACTTGTCATTGTGTGCAACCAGCCCAAGAGGTGAAATTGAAACCAACAAGAATCAAGGGGTGTCACACTGTGCTGCACCGCGGCTGAGGAGAACCAGATCACGCCTGATAGCATCAGTCTGAATGCTGTCATGAGTTCTTGTGGCTCACGGTGGCAGATGGTGCTCTCTCTGCTGAACAACATGCACTTGTGGAAGGCTGGCAACTTACCAAGTTGCTAAGAATTGCTAGGAATTGCTAAGAGTTGCCAAGAGTTGTCGGGGCAGTACTGTTTGAGTTTCTACTCTTTGGACGCCCCGACAACTGCGGCATAAATAGTCGCCTTGAGGTGATCAAGGGGTTCCTCCACATGCCCGTCCCGCAGAAATTCGGTCAAATGTAGTCATTTCTCAGAGTTCCTGCAGTTCCTCTTTCGGTAAACCATTCCGAGTAAGGTTGGAAGTAAGGCTTCCGGAAGGTTCCAAGCTCTAACAAATGTAGGATTCCAAAACTACTTTTTGCCGACAAGACGTGGCGAACGCTTCTGAGCGTTTCCAGAAGGTTCAGACAAGTTCCAAACAAAGGTGCAAGCAAAATGGATTCTGGATGATTCTGGAAGGTTGTGAGAGGCCCCCAATTTGAAGTTTTGAGCCAGGGCTTTGATGGTTCTGCAGGGTTGTGAGTTTAACTGTTGCAAGTACATTCACTCTTACTTTGACGGTCCAAAGCATAGGTTTCAAATGGTTTCAAGTTGATGTTTCTTGGAAGGCTTCTTCTGGAACCGCAGCGAAGGAACATCATGCTTTACCCATTTTGTGCGATCACTTCCGGAACAGATGAATATCCATGCCCTTTGGGTTTCTTTAATTTTATTTGCTGAAGCACGTTGTGCGAAAGTTTCAAGCCGTCATCACTGATTTCGGGTTTGTTTTGGTTTGTCGTTCTCTCCTTGATCCTCTCAATTAGTCGTTCACCTTTCCGATTCTGCTTCAGATTGTTGGCATCTCAGCAAACATGTGATCAAAGAAAGAGGACTCATTTGAACAGGATGCACTCCAGTCGAACGATTCCTTGAGGACATTTCAATTATTTCTATTCATTTCTATTCATTTCTCGTGTTTGATCGCCAGGTGGAACGGAATGTCATCAGCTACAACACAGCAATGAGCAGCTGCGAGAAGAGCAGCTGCTGGGAAATTGTACTCTCTCTGCTTCAATCCCTGAAGTCAGTTGACGCACCCAATGAGATCAGCTGTGCTGCAGCACTGACAGCTTGTGGGAAAGGCCAGAAATGGCAGCTGGCCCTGCAGATTTTCCATTCCATTGCATCTTGGCATGAAACCATCAACTTATCAACTTATCAACTTCATTCCATTTTCAAGTCGCATTTCGAAGGGACTCGGAGCGATGTCAATTTTCGCACACGTCCCAGGCCAGTCCTGACAGCATATGCAGCTGAACTGCATCTTCGTTGACAATGCTTTGATGCATGATTCTGCCACCTCCAGCTTGCAGGCTGTCAGATGTCACCAACAATCACAATTTACGAGAATAAGAATCTCGAGATAAGGTATATGACTTATACAATCTTATGTATATTATATGAGAGCCATATACATATTAGACATGAAAGGCAAACAGCGGCAAACACATGCACGACACGCAGACTCAGGCTACAACGCTGCCATCAGCGCGTGTGGAACTGATGGCCATTTCTGGTGGATGACCCTGGACTTGCTCGATAGTGTCTGGTCGGCACCTTGAGATGACATGAGATGACCATGTCAAAAATGTCAAACCCGCGGAAGACAAGAGGAGAAGAGGTGAGAAGAGAGGAGAAGAGAGGAGAAGACTTGAGAAAATGAAAAGATGTGGAGATGTGGCTACAGCATGGGGTGCAACTTTACCTTCCCCTAAAATCCCCCAAAATTTATAAACATCTTTGAACCTTTCCCACAAAATGCTGAGACGTCCCCCTTCCGAGAGAAAGACTCTCCGAATCTAATGAGGCATGAAACAGCGTCGAGTCCTCCCAACTGAAGTGACCTATACAGCTTCTTGGCACTGTCTTTTTGCATGAACATATATGAACATGATATCAATGACATCGCAAAACAGTTCAGTCGCAGACCGCATTGTGTTGTAGTTGTAACCTTTCTATCTAGGTGTCATGTTCTGTATACTAAAAGAGGTGGCAAATCTGTACGAAGTGCATAAAGATCACAAGAGCCAGCAGATATTTTGTGATATTTTGTGTAGGATTTGCCGTGTGTTAGTTACTGTTAGTTGTACTTTGTTGTGTTTGTCCTTTCCTTTGTACGCCCTGTCAGGCTGTGATCAGTGGCCAGACTCAGTGGGACATGGCACTTTCTCTTCTGGACGAAATGCAACAATCAGAGGCAGAATATGGCAGAATCCAAAGGGAGGGTCAGGAGGGTCAGGAGGGTCATGCTGTGCTCTGCTGGTTTGCTTCATTCTGGCTCCTGCCAAGCTGTCTGATTTTACATGATTTTACTATATCACAAGACTTGTGCATGCCTTTCCAATCTTTTAATTGACCATTTCAAAACGTGGGCACTGCTAAATACTGGTAGCGTGAATTACTGGTGATAGAATATCAATTTGGAGTCGGGACACTCGATCGAGCATCATGAGTCATGAGATATACTTTTTATATCTTTTTAGGAAAGGGCGGAGCGCTGCAAATGCAATTTACACAATCTAGACAGACTGTGGAGACATTTGCTGACAAGATGTGACTTGGTTTCGGTGATGCCAGGCGATACCCAACGATATCACCTACAGCTGCATCATCAATGTTTGCGCCAAGGCCATGGGGAAAGGTTCGAATGACAGATGAGACCAGTGCACTCTGGCTTGACGTGTCATGGAAAAACTATGAAAAACTCATGTTTCTTTTTGGAAAATGCATCTTGCAACCTGGAACTGCCTCAATGTCTGAACAGAAGATGTGTCTAGTGCCTGAGGCCCAGCACTGGCATTTCGCTCTGGAGTTGCTTCAAAGTGACTTTTTTCCGAACGCTGAGAGCCCTGACAAAAGTCTGAAGGAAGTTGTACAGAACTTATGATGCGCCGAAAGCTCGTCATCAGTTCATACCGAAAAGGGTTCGTATCTTTGGCAAAGACGGAGGTGTTGAAGTCATTTGAAGTCATTTGAAGTCTTACAATGTCTTACATTTGCATTTCAAGGACTGGCCCGAATCTCATCGCTTTCACCGGGGCTGTTTGTGCATGCGAAGCCTGGTTGCGCTTAGTTTTTGCTGGCTCTTGTGCCACGGGATCCGACTGAACGTCAACAACCCAGCAGATCCCAGCAGATTTTTCCGAGCTCGATTCTGCATCCTTCATTGTGTATTGCATTTGCGTAGGAGTGTGTTTGGGATGGATCCAATACATTTTGATACAGGATGATAGAAACAATGGACTTGTACAAGGTTGTCCACTTGCACAACTCTTTCTGGGATATGATATAATACGATATGGAATGACCAAATAAGAGAGATGTAGGTCCAGAAAGTGAACGAGTTGTGAACGCTCTCAAACATAATGATGCTGTACTTTCCCGAATTGCAGAGATTCGCAACGGGATGCAGACTAGATTTTAGCATTTGCAGGAGGCCACTAGCCAGTGGCAAGCTGCACTTGGCATTTTGCAGTACATGCTTGAGATTCGAATCAACCCGAATTTGCCAAGAATCTTGGATCAATTGGAGAAGCAGTGATGCCATTGATGGAGCAGTTTCGTTGATTGATGGGTAGCAACCTTGACAAGTTCTTTGAGGACTTCGTTGAAGGTTTATGAGTTCAACTTTGAAAGAAGTCAACACTCAACAGATTCCGACAGATTCCTCCGATTCCTTCAGATCTTTGATTTCCATCGATCTTCTCAGTTCCCAAATGTTCCCAACACATAAAGATAATCACGAAAGCCAGCCGCTAGGCTAGGCGAAGTTTTTTTTGCGAACAAAGTGAGTTTAGGGGGTCTGGGGGCAGAGCGCCCCAAACTGCCACTAAATCACGAAATTAGGTGGTAAAAAAGGTGGACCGAGGTGAACTTTTTCAGGAAAATGATGCCAAGTAAAATAAAAGTAAAAGGATGGAAATAGATGGGATGGAAAAACAACGGAAAAATTGAGGCTCCGATGTGGGACCATTATCGCGTAAAGCACGCGTGAAACAATGGAAAAGCAATGGAAAAATTGCGGTTTCGATGTATGACCACTATGGAGTAGAAGCGCCGAAATAAAACCATGGAAGAAACGGGCAAAAGCATTTATACGGTGCAACGGTAGGGATTGTGGGAGGTGTATTTGGGTAAGCGTTAGACACACTGAGGTAACATAAGGGTAATGATGGAGAAATCGAGTAGCACCATGGCAAAACACTGGAAAATTGATGAAATGGAAGGATAAACTGATAGAGACATCGCGTAAACTATGGGACGATTGAGTAAAATTGGAGGAACAATGGTGAAAAAAACACGGGGGAGACTGGAATGGAGGGGAAAATGATGTTGAGTAAAACTATGGAAAAGCAATGGAAAAAATATGGCTTCGATGTGGGACCATTAGCGATGGAAAAGCAATGGAAAAATCGAGCGACTATGATGAAGAAGTGGGGTAAAACAATGGAAAAAAGAATGGAAAAATTGCGGGGCTCTGATGTCGGACGAAAATGATGCCAAGTAAAATAAGAGTAAAATGACGGAAATTGATGGGATGAAAGCACAATGGAACACTTGAGGCTCCGATGTGGGACCATTATCGCGTAAAGCACGCGTGAAACAATGGAAAAGCAATGGATAAACTGCGGTTTCGATGTGTGACCACTATGGAGTAGAAGCACGGAAATAAAACCATGGAAGAAACGAGCAAAACCGTTTATACGGTGCAACGGTAGGGATTGTGGGAGGTGCATTTGAGGACCTTCG
>Ga0126342_10004213_pt1 | contig 24382 bp, 11 predicted proteins | sample Cyp1metagenome_FD_92528 | JGI IMG/M metagenome (GOLD analysis project Ga0126342, IMG submission 92528) | Coral microbial communities from Lord Howe Island, Old Settlement Bay, Australia - Cyphastrea 1 metagenome | ecosystem: Host-associated > Invertebrates > Cnidaria > Coral ...
CCTTTTGGTAAAAATAGAGGGGCCGGTCTGGTATACCATCTATCATCATAGAAACCTGTTGTTAAAGGGGTTTCTTCAACCCCCTCTATTAATCAACCAACCAATGGGAAAAGGACATCTATGGATTCCATCCTGTAGCTGTTGGATTTTATGGATTTTACCAGGTCTTTTTTGAAGGTCACCAGCCCGGTAAGCAACATGGCTGGAAAATCCCCCAAAAAAAGTGTTCATTTCTGGAGGAAAATCATGGCTGAGGGATAAATTCCAGCCATGTGACGAATTAGCGGGGAAATGTAAGCAAGTGTACGATATATTTATGTATATATATATATATATATATGTATATATGTATATATGAATGATCTGAATGTAGCACACATATATTCATAATAATACATGGTTATATTTAATTATCTGTACGTATTAATATATATATATACGTATTAATATATATATATATACATGTGCTCAAAGATCCGAGAACCATTACCTAAATCCATCATGAGTCACATGTGGGTTGACTGCCTTTTTTAATCCGCCCCGGAGGCCCCGGATCTATTCAGAGTTGACCCAAAAAAGGGGTCCTGGTGTTCGTTGCCTGCTACTTGTACTACCATAAAAACCCGGCCTGGGATTTTTTTCGTGATTTTCCATGGGATTTGAAAATGTAATTCAATGGGATATTTTCATGGGATATACCCGGCCTGGTAAACTAACAGTTTGCGAACTGGAACATGGCCCATAGAAATAGTTGATAAAAACCGTTTTTAAAGATGGTGATTTTCCAGTTCGCGAGCGAACTGTTAGTTCACCAGGCCGGGTAACCCCTCTATCTGGCCCCTTTTAATTTAGGTAAATCTCCCACCATGGAGTGGCTTCAACCAGAAATGTCTTACTTGCCAAAGTCAATAGACCAAAAAATATGTTGGGGTATTTTGGGGTATTTTGGGAGGGTGTTGATTATGAGCGCAGTTAGGGATTCTTACTAGTTGCTTGGGGAGGTTGACGCGGCTTTTTTAGAAAACTTACCGCTCAAGTTACCTTGAGCTTCCAACTGCTGCAGGATGGCTAGTGATGCACCACGGTCACAACACCCAAGATGTGGAGGATTGCAATCCAATATGGACTGCATCAATCTAATATGAGTACTTAATAAGTGGAAATAAACGGTACAGGGGGAAAAACGTTTCTATTACTATGTTGTTATGTTCACTATTGCTGTTATGGTTATATGTTGTTGCTATACATTTGTCAACAATTACCCCACACTAATGGATTCCAATCGATCAAAACTGAATAACTATAAATGAGGAGATTGGACATTCCTGGGCTAGATGACCCTATTGGGGTAGTCGTTCTATTGCAATCCACTATCTAACTATATATTCATGTGGGGCATGACGCTCCGAATGCACGGGGTACGCCGGTTGGCTCAACCCTGACTATGTACACGTGACCTGTGACTGGCCATGCGGGCACATCGGTTGCCGAGCCCCCTGCATTTGGCCCGGAGAACAGGTCGGCATGGCAAAGCGGCAAGCACAAGAACTATGACTCAACATGTTGTGCCAATTATCCTCTGGTACTTGAACACAGCATGGAAAATGACACATTAGCCGTAGATAAGTTCACTTTTTTGAATACCCTCTGGTAATTTAACATAGCTATTGAAAATGGTGATTGAAATAGTGGATTTTCCCATTAAAAAAACGGTGATTTTCCATAGCTTTTTGTATGTTTACCAGAGGGTATCATCATTTTTTCCATGGCGATCTTAAAATCACCAGCGGTGAAAAACCATGTTTTGTGAGTCATCCCGGAGTCCAATTTCAACGCTGTGGATTCCCCAAAGGTTTCAGCTTGGTTCCAAGCAGGTTTCCACTCATTTTCCTCAGGGAAGTCATCAATAAATATTATTTTTTTACTGGAATTAGTTCAATATTAAATTGTTGGAAATCAGTAAATAAAAATATATGTTCATCAACCTAAAGAACAATCAATATGAATTCCTGGTTGTTTTTCTATGGCTGCTTGTTTTCCCTATGGCTGGTAACAAACCACCTTAAGAAACATCTGTTTTAACAACCAGCAATCAAGGCTGCTAGAGCCCCGGTAGAGGCGTAGCTGGCCTCACCATGGAGTATGTATCTATACATCATGTACGGAAAAAATGATGTATATTGTACATTGATGTACATTGTTACATGTTTTCATGATTCATAGTTACAACTATATATATATATCTGTATATATATATATATGTATATATATATGTGCATTTCATTGTTTGCCCCTATGCCATCATGTGACCATGTGGACAAAAGTTCGTTCCCCAACCGGTGATCCATTCCGGCGATCTTTGCGACTTCTCTGGCATCCGATCCCGTTGAGATGGGCTGCTACCAGAGACCCAAAGGGATGATACAACGGAAGCCCCGGCCATGGCTGGCCTGCAGGCTGGCCTGGCTGTAGGACACTTTCACTCATCTTACCCTCTGGTAATGACTAACATAGCTATGGAAAGATCCACCATTTTTAATGGGAAAATCCACTATTTCGATGGGCCATTTTCAATAGCTATTTTGACATAACCAGAGGGTAAGATGAACTTACATGAACTTACATTGTATAGCAAAGCGGGCAGTGATCTGAGTCAGGGAAGCTTCACCACATGATCCAATAGCCCTATCCTATTCCACTGGTTAAAATGATGGTATCTTATGATAATCACCAGCAAAGCAATTAGTACAACCAAGAAAAAACATCTACAGTACAACCATCATGATGTCCTGATATGTTTTTTATTTTTGATAATGTTGGTGGTTTTTGTTGCACATCTTCATGCTTCAATGGTTAAACTCCCAATTTTTACTGCAATTGTCAGTGACTCAAATGGCTCAAACCAGGTCCCATCTCAACCGATCGATACATAGCGCCATCATCTGCCGCAGATGCCGCAGATCCCGCGGAACTACAGTCGCCTACACAAGGCCTACATGGCTGGCGATTTTCTTAGATAATATGGGGATATGATCCATCATGTGGGTGGTTTTATTCGTAGCTCCACTTGCCCATGTTTTCAATAGGGATGATAGAACCATAGCGCTTCGAACTTTAAACCGCTCCCTTCTCTGGACAAATGCTTGGCTACTATATTCCCATCAAAATAGAAAGAACCATCCAGTTATGCCAGTCGTTTCGAACCATCCATGGCAATGATCATTGATTGATCCATTCAGCTTAAAGGTTGACCCTTTGAAGGAACATGTCCCATGGGAATCAATGGCTTCTGTGCTTCGGTGCTTCGTAGGTTCTGAATCTTGGTCCTGTTTTGTAGGTGTTTGTGGGGATATTGCGTGATATTTAGCCCTTACATAGGCTTTAGATTTGTGGTAGGTACCTCCAATTCAGGTACCTGAAATGGCCATTGATTACTGGTGTTTCCACAAAACATGGCTGACATGTGAATCTCCAAATCAACCTGGGTAGAGCCTTCTCATTTCGAGCCAGCCAAGTGAACATTTGATAACCACAAAACATCTTCAAAAGCATCTTCAACACTGTCCTATCATCAATACATAGTATGATAGTAAATAGTACATACATCATAACAACTATCGTAATAAAACAAGATAGACAAAAACAATCATATAATGACTATAGATAGATACTAATCATTTAATAATAACATAATATCATCATAACAACCATAGGTATTAGATCTTGGACAAGCCATTTTCTTCCAGCCATTCCGAATCTTTGCGTCGCGTCAGCTGCGTCAGCTACTAGCTACGCTACACCAGAGCTCCCTGTCAGCCGGACCCTTGAGCTGCGGTGCATCCGAAACAATGCCCTCCAGTGGCAATGGCCTTGATGCTGGAACCAGGCCATCGGAGAAACCATAAAGGTGAAACCATCGATGGGAAAAACAAACTGGTTGAAATTAGTGATGAAACTTGAAACACCCATGGAAAAAAACATGGTTTAATTATGATGATGAACAAAATTCTATAAACATGATGAAACATGATGAAACTGTTCGACATGGGGCTGAAAAAAACACTTCTGGTGTTGCTGAAACCTCAACCTCAACTCCATTGCTGCCGAGATATTGCAGCCGGCCGGTCCTGAAAAAAACCCATCCCTTTTGGCCATCGCTGCCATCGCGCCCAGGGACCACATCTTTGAGCTTCGCCTCGTCCAGGGATGTCACGTCAAAAACACTCAAGCCGCGTCCCAATCCCAAATCCAGCTGCTGGTTGAAGTCGCAGTCGTACCTCACGGGGATTTCCAGTTCGGGACACGTACCAGACCTAAGAGTTTAGACATGTGTGTTTGTTTATACTATATATAATATATGATGTGTATCAATTAAATTTAATTATATAATGTGTCAGAATCTAATGCTAATCAAATTGTTTGTTTGGTAAATATTGTACCATGTTCATAGCCCATGCCATGACATTGGGATTGCAACGTGCGGACCGCGGACCCAAAAAGGTTCCGGTATTGTTGGGATCTGAACTGAAACCATCCAAATGTTCGGGGTCACGTGGAGCTATCTAGCCATCTCCATGGATGTGGGGAAAAAACAGATATATATATATATATATATAGAGGTCTGAAACATACCATACTCTCAGCATTGCAACATTAAGGGGCTAAACCCATAGTTAGATGATGTTCAACTCTTACCCTTAAACAATGATGGGATTTCCAACATTTTCCAACCTTTTCCAACGCAAATATGGCCGATCTTCTTCGCTGCCAGGGCACATCTGTCCGTCCCAACCAACATTCACCGTGTTGGTGCACATCAGCTCGGGCACAGTCTGTTCGTTAAAGTTCCTCACCAATAAATCCTGGGTCCGGTTACTCGGAGATGTGCTTTGACCCCAAGAAATGCCCACGACATTCTCGAAACAGATTCCTCAAATGGTGGATTTATATATGTGAATATGTGGATTTACCTTTGGGAAAATCAAAAATCACTTTCAGCAACTCTGAGAAAACTGATGAATGAACGACGAAACGACGGGAAAACGATGGATTGGAACACTTGGTGATGGATCAAAGAAATCACACCTGCTGTACCTGCTTTGAAGATCTTGCGCGCAGCAGCTCGCTTGGCGCACTTGCATAAATATAGTGACACACGACCAAAGTTTTCACCCCAAAATGTAAAAGCTGGAATTCAAGGGTGGCAATCTCCTGAATTCAAAATCATACGACACCAAGGTCACCAAGGACCTTGTGATTGCCGACAACACCAATAAAACCTCAGAGTGTACATCAAAATATGCATAGTGAGTTCAAGGAATGTCCCAGGCCCCACCGCACTAGGACTCCTCCTCCTCCTCCTCATCATCATCATCATCATCACCATCATCATCATCATCACCATCATCATCATCACCACCATCACCAGCACCATCACCATCACCATCACCATCACCATCACCATCACCATCATCACCACCATCATCATCATCATCATAGGTATCATACAAGCAATCACCATCACAATAGGTACAGTATCCATAGGTATCCGTCATAATGGGATATCAACAAAGACTTCATAAACACGTCACCGTCATCAGTAATTACAAATAGATATGGTGCTTTCACGAGCTGAGCAGCAAAGATGGGCCGAAAAGTCAACCAGTTTCCATCGGCATGCTTCAGGGATCCTCCAGGGAATTTCCCATAGGTTTTTCCAGTGATTTTACCCGTAGTTTTCCAAGCCGAGTCAAACCGAGCATCCATATAGCCTTCTAGGGCGCCTGCACAAAACAGCCGGCCAGAGTAACGCTGGCCATTTTTATCTCAAGGGCACCATTCTTAGTTCACCCAGTTGAGGAATATAATGTATGTATGTATGTATGTATGTATGTATGGATGGATGGATGGATGGATGGATGGATCTATGTGTGTATCTATATGTATGTATCTATGTATGTATGTATGCATGCATGCATGTATGTATGTATGTATGCATGTATGTATGTATATGTATATGTATATATGTTTGTATATATATATATGTATATATATATATACACATACAGTATACATATACATATACATATACATATACATATACATATACACATATATATATATGTATATCATTATATGGCATAGTATATCTTAGATATGGCAGATATGGGTGATTGTCCAGTCACCAGCTGAGCAGTGGAACCAACCAGCATCTTTGACACTCAAGCCACCATCCCCAGATTTCACATCATCATCACAGTTCTGAAACTTCGACATTCAAATGTCAATGTTTGAGTTATCTTTCAAATATTATATATATAATTATAGTTAATTATCTATATCATATATATATGTATGTATATCATTCCTTGGGCGGTTCAATTCTGGCAACTGATCTGCACCCGTCCCCAAAGTACCCTCCTCAAGCAAAAAACAATCCCAGATCATCGGAAGCCCAGGCTGGACCAGGTATGCACCAAACAACTGCAGTTGCGAAAATATTCCACAGCGATATAGGAAGTTCTACCACCCATCCCAACCACCCAGCCTTTCTTTTGCAAGAAGTCAAAATAACGGGTGATTGGCATGTTGCATATGGTCACCAATCCTCAGCAGTGTTAAAAAAAAAGATCTCATCATCCGTGATGGATACCAACATAATGGTGATGGGTTCAAATGTGGTACCCTTTGGTTATCTAACATATCTATAGAAAATGGCCCATTTACAGATAATTTTCGCATTAAGACCACCATTTACAATGGATTTTCCAGTTCGCTATGTTAAATAACCAGATGGTAACCCAAAACAGGATGCTTTCGGAGCCGAAAAGCTGCCATGACCACCGTACCTTACATTTCGACCCACGGCTACCATGGCTGGCTGTCCATTTGGCAACCCTCATCCCACGTATTCACCATGTGTCCCATCGATGCCTTTTTGAGTGGAGATATACCAACCATTTCCAGACAAACCCAGATTATATATCATATTATATAATATAATTATATTCCAGTTGGCCCATAAATTGCATATATTTATTGTATAATTCTGTATTAGTGGATGTCTATGAAGTTGCTGAACAAATTCCAATCCTTGGCTCAGCTTTGGAGGGGTTGTGACAGGTCACATCACCTACCTGGATTTCTGACCAGGACGAACTTCCAGTGGGCTCTTCCCAGAGTCAGAGCCATATTCTTACACACTTTACTTACTGGTGCTAAACGTAGGGAATGAGGGAATGATCCATAATCGCTATCAATAATTATCACAGCAACCCCCATTTCCATCCATTCCCTACTAAGCACCAGGAAGTTTACTAAGGTGAAAACAGAGAAGCCCTGCCTATGTCATGGTTTTTGATGGTTTTTGTAGCTGCTTTTAAACATCCTCAAACCATCTCACCAAACCCGAGCCACGATCAAACTTGATTCCATAGGCGTCACCCAGCTCTTTCTTGTATTGCTTCTGAAGCCTGGGGCTGGGGCCGGTGGGCTTCCAACTGAACCCGAAGTTTCCTTCGGCATTTCCAACGTATTCAAAGATGGTAACCTGGCAGATTTGGCAGAAGTTTCCATGGCCGTGACCAAACTGGCCCATATCAGCAATCCCATGACCTGTCACAATCCCAATATCGAATCTCCTGTTTTCGAGCTTCTCTCGAAGTAGCATTCCCCTTGTGGAAATCAGGGATTTAGAGCTGGGGCATGGGGCAACATGGGGCAACACTCACAATAAGCAGCGAATCCCTTGGACCCATAACCGTCATACCCTGGGACATGTCCATCCCAAAAGATCTCGCAACTGAGCTTGCTGAGCTTCTGTTGGTGGGTTTCATAGTTTCTACGACAGTATAAATGGCATAACCGACTTCGGAGACTTCTGAACGAGGGCTATTGAACACTATTTAACATGCATGAAAAGCAGTTAAGACTGGAATAATCCTCCAGTTTCATAGGCATTCTAATCAAAACCTAATGTGGGTAAAACAAAAAAATAAACCATTCCCCAGTCATCATCACTTTTATAGGTGGTATGCTTACCATTTCCAGTCATGGGTGGTAAAAATGGCAGTGTTTTACCCACAAAAAACATCAGAAATCATCATCTTTAATAGGTATAAATCAACTATAAATCAACTATAAATGGGCAATGTTCAATAGCTATGTAAATTTACCAAAGGGTAATCATCACATTACCATCTGGTTGGTGGTTGAGCCACCCCTCTGAAAAATAGTCAGTTGGGAGTATTATTCCCAATATATGGAAAGCCACAAAATTCATGTTCCAAACCACCAAACATTACTGGCTTTGGAAAATCCGCACTGCTGATCAACTCCGGCAAGTCGCTTGCACTGCTGTGGCGGCAAGAAGGGGCCAGGGGGGTTGAAGACGAGGTCCAAATGTAGGCCGATGCCTCGACAAGACGCGCTGCTCGGCTTAAAGAAATGGAAAAACATTGCTATGGAAAGTATGGAAGTCACCTTTGCAACTAGGTACACCATCATCATCATCATCATCAGCATCATCAGCAGCATCATCATCATCATCATCAATAAATGGATCATGTTCATTCATGTTCCATAGCTATGTTAAATTACCATACGGCAGGTGAGGAAATCAAGATATTAGTTGTGATTTTTCAGCGAGAACAAATGGGAAATAATGGACACACATTGCGATTTCACCAGCATTGCGATGATCCAACAGTAATCTTTGTGTTTTGCAAGTGGTTATGAAAACTAATTGATAGATAATGGTTATGAAAACTGATTGGAAAACAAATTTTGTGTTTTGCGAAAAATCCAGAAAGTTCCGAAAAATAAACCCTTCTGACTTTATTGTTCCTGATTCGTCTTGAATCACTGTACCCATCTGTAGCCATAATCCATGCAGTTCTTGGGGAACATCATCCCATTTAATGCATCGGCGATCAAAATCGATCATTATCCATCAACCAGAATGGGATAATGTAATATTATGGGATTCCATTAAAATATATAAAAATGGGATAACATATTGGGTAACATTGGATAAACATCTATTACCCTCCAGTAAATTAACATAGACCCTGGTAGAAAACGGGGTTGGAAGATTAGTTTCCTCTAAAAATTGGTGATTTTCAGGGTCTATGTTAATCTACCAGAGGGTATATAACCAGCTTTTTTGATGTTTGAGAAATATCCCATGACACGGTGCCCATAATAAACCCGTGACGCCTTCACCATAGCCGTGCTGGTTCAGGATTCGCAATCCCTGCAGGGTAGAAGCCGATTGCAACGTCACTTAAAATGGTGATCTTCATGCTTGACATATCCAATGGTGGATAATAGTCCATATGGATGATTAATAGTGGTTAATAGTGGGATAATAGTGATTACCATCTGGCTATTTAACAGTTCGCCATGGAAAGATCCACCATTTTATAGCTAGGTAAACCATCTATTTCTATGGGCCATGACTCCATGGCTATGTTAGTCATAACCAGAGGGTATATTAATGTATGAATATCACATTGCCTGGGAATCAAACCTCTATGAATTGTGGATGATATTTTTGTTGATTAATGACACATTATGACACATTTAACTATGGATGATAAATTCATTGATTAATGACACATAAATCTATGATATCAGATAATTAGGTGAACCCCACTCCTTCTATGAGCCCTTGGTCTTCTTCGGCGATTTCGGTGGATCCAACCGGTCAACATCCGCCTGCACACTACGTTCAAAGACTTTGCGACCTCTCTGCCTTGGAGAGCCATGCCGAGCCCCCGCAGAAATTGGCGCATTGAAGGACCGTCCGGAGATGACGCAACAGATTTAATGTATGAACGTCAGGCCCATGCGTTTATGATTTATGAATAGTTCTGATATATCATGATATATATGATATATATCTGATATATGATGGTATCTCATGATATCTATATCTATATATATATATATATATATATATATATAGGTGATGATAGTTTGTATGGTTTCTGAATGGATCTCAATCACAACAGTGTAGCGTGCCGGCCATGATCGCAGAGTATCTCCCGGTTGAGCTCCGCACATCTCCCTGAAGATGATCAATGGCAATCGGAAAGTTACTTTCCGTATGGGCTCAGCTGACTCAGCACTTCAATGAATCAACCACACTTTCTGCCTTGTCTCATGAGTCTCATGTTACATTCCGCATTGCATCCTCAGGCGCAAAAATGGGGCGGCCCATCGTGAAGTCAACTTCCACATTAGTACAGTACCCAGTGACCTGGAAAACTTCGCGCCTCAGGGATGACAAGTTACCTGATTTACCCCTCAAAAAAAAGGCATCAAAATCGACGTGTCGACGCCCGCTTCAGTTCCAGGTACTTGTCGGTTTGTTCCGCCTCGTAACCTCTGGAGGATTTCTGGGAACATGGAGGCCATCAGTCATGGCAGAGCTATGGCTTAAGGTATATCCAACAGGTCAAGATCACGCGATGAAATGTGGTTTTCAGGTGGTAACACCTCGAATTTGGGACAACACATGCAAAACTGAGACTGAATGAGACTGACTTGGAAAGATCCACCATGTTTAATTTAATGGGACAATTCACTGAATTTCGACTGGGCCATTGTCAAGTTCGCAAACTGTTAATAATACCATTAAGATCAGCCGTTTGCTTCTCTGATCATCTCTGATCTGCTGCAACCAACACATCTGGGAAAGTTGGGGTCATCATCCCCATGGACAAAAATCCAATCATACTGTGGATGGTTGAAACCCTATAAATAATGGTATAAACCATCTATAAATAATGGGAAACCCTATAAACAATGGTATTATCATTGATAATACAATCATCATGTATCTCTTCCCATCTTGAAAACAAACAAAAAAAAATGTATTTCATCCGTTCGAATTAGCACAAACACACCATGTCATGTTCTTACCAAATTACCTGCCTCAAACCTGTTACCTCATATCCCTCCATAAAATTCCACCACGGGAAACTCCTCCAACCAATGGGAACCCAGTATATTCCCAGTATATTCCAAGCCTTCCAAGCCCCAAGGGCCCCAAGATATCCAACCCACAGCCCCAGGGTCCCAGGGTCCCAGGGACTGGGCAAGGAGGCTATGACATGGACCTTGCGTTCCGCCAAGAAATTGGGCAACGTCTCCTGCCCCGGCTCCAGCAACACCTGAAACGTTGAGCGATAAACGTTGGCGGTCGAAACAAGACATGGCGTGGCTGTGAAGGCTGAGAGTATTTGTGTACAAGTTTATATATATATATATGTGTGTATTATATTTCAAAGGTCTTGGCTCAGTTCCCCCCGCCGCGATCTAACTCGGGAACCAAGCCATAACCTGAGTGGGAGTCTTCGGCTTCAACTCCCACGGGTGCGGACCTACAGTGTACCGGACCTGTTAGGTTGAGGGTCAACCTGGGAAAACCCTGTCAGCTGCGAAATTTTCCTTTTCGCATTGGTATTTCATTGAAATTTTTTGTGCGAGTTCGACTTTGTCCTCGCCAAACCTTTCATCTCGGAATTTGCTGGCCATTGGAAATTTTGTGTACATCCTCCTGAATTTTGATTTCTTTTCGCACTGAACTGCTGAGCGCTGGTGCGGCCATATAAATTTTCAGGCTTCTGCAGGTGTGCCCGACACCTGATATATCAATTCTTTGTTACACTGGTTGTGCATTTCAGTGATTTTCCTGAACTTGCTCTTCACGTGTTGTGACATTGATTTTGGTGGTTTCTGCAAGTGTACCTAACACTTGGTTCTTTGGGCACATTACAACATCTATTTGGACACAGTCTGTACCGTGAGGAGGACTGAAACCATTTTATTTTTGACACTGAACTGGACTTTCCCTGGTGTCAACAATTTTGAGCGTGATTGATTATTTATGTGTTCATTTCTGCTGCTCTTTCTCATCTTGATTGTGGGCTTCGATTTTCTGCAAAATTCCATCGCTGAGTTCCACCCAGAAGCGGCGTTTGCGCCGTCAACGTGCATTGGCACGGCACACGTGGCATTTGCACTGCAAAAAGGTGAGCGTTCTCGGCCCATTGGCTCTACAACGCCTTTACGGGAAAATTGCAGGACACCATTCCAAGGACCCAACATTCTTGACAAGGATTCGATACGAAATCAAGAGACAAAGCAGAAAGATGAACCAGGATCTTTTTCCCTGGCGGTGCATCAATTGCCAGAGGATAAACAAGAAAGTGGCAGAGAAGTGCGTAGTGTGTCACTCTCATTGGTCAACTGGAGTTCGTCACAGTACAGAACCAAAAGTGCACCAAGCAACTGCCTACCGAGATGCGTGGCCACCACAAGGACAGAGATTTACGTGGGAAGAATGGGAAGATTGGGACAACTGGCAAGGAGGTCCAAGTCGATCACAAAGTCGATCAAAGAGCCCCAGAGCTGTCAAAGGTTCACAGAGTCCACGTGGACGGAAAGGCAAAACCAAAGGAGCAGGAAAGGGCAATATGAAAGGCAAGACCAAGGACACGGCTTCAGGTGTTCGCGGTCAGGAGACAACGAATCCCACGAATTACAGCTCCTCACCTTTTGCGCCGCTAGCAGTCACGATGCCGCCATGGCCATCAGTGGAAGGAGCTGCGCAGAACCTGATGCCGACAGTGACAGCTGCTGCCAGTTCAAGCAACGTCGAAGTTCTTGCACAGAAGAAAGAATGTGTTGCAGCCCTCCGAATTGCGTACCCAGATGTCAATGCAGCTCCTCCGGATACTCAAGAGCTCATCGAGAAGATGGACAAGGAGATCGAGCGATTGGAAAAGGAGAACAACAGATTCGTCAGGACCAAGCATATCACGGAGGCGGTCACCACATGGCAAAATCAATTGCAAGACTATCAGAAACAGCAGGCTACGTTCAAAGAAGTAGCATCCAAAGCCCGATCGGACATCGAAACAGCCAGATCAGAGATTCAGAACCTCTCAGCCAAAGCGTCTCAGGCCACCCTAGCTGCAATGCCGCCAATCACAGCCGTGTCGGCAGAGCAGGAAGAAGGGATGACAGATGCGGATGCAGAAGAGGAGAAGCTGCAGGGGCAGCTTCAGACTGTACTGCAACATTGCGCTGCAGCTCTCAATGTGGAGAATGCAGACAAGGACACAGAGGTAGAAGATCTGACAATGGAAGACGAGGAGCGCGAAAAGAAACGTCCTCGTTCCCGCTCAATGCAACCATTTGGCGCTCCTGGATCTGTTGGAGTGCCTGCGGACTCCATGAACTCCTGAGTGGTGGCGGTGTTATGTTAGTGCAAAGGCATAACATGCACGACGCCACCTTTTTGGCTGGTGTTGCTGATGCCTACGCATTCAGGCCAATGGTGCGTGCAGCATGCCACACTCAGCTCACCGATTTTGATATCCATCAATTCCGACATTGGCAACATTCGATCCAAAATGAAGCCAACTATCTCAACCCATTTGATGCTGTGATGTCTGCTTGGAAATTAGGGTGGAGTGTCTTCTGTGATTCTTTTGATGTTTCAAGGGATGCCTTCTGCTCTGAATTTGATGTGATGCCTTTGGTCACTGACACGTCAGAAGATGTGGTGTTCACAGGCAAGCAAGCGCAACAGCAACGACCGAAATCAAGCTGTATCAAAAAGAATTCTCATCAGACCGCCTGCCTTTCTAAGAGTGTTCGCTTTCATAGTAAAGCGTCCATCCACATTGGACTTGAAGATGAGATTCAAATGCACAGTACTACTATGAATGTCTTTGACTTAGCGACTTGGACCGGAAAACCATGGACCAAAAAGCCATCAAAGACTATGACGCAGAGTGAAATCACACATCCAACCAGAAAAAATATCCATCTGAAGACTCAATTACCAATTGCAAAAATGAGATTGACAGACGAACACGACAACATCCCGGGTAGAATTGCTGCGGCAAGTACTGAAGTGCCACAAGCCCAACGCACTCCAGCACAATTTGATCCACCGCCAGCTTTTGTGACTGATATTTTTGGTCTCCCTGGATATCTAGCTCTGCCTCATGACTTCCTGATGGAAAACAGCTTCCTGCTTAGAACTTGGTATATCCATCATTACCATTTTCCTCGTTGGGTTGTTCCCCGGGTCGTCGAAGTTGATCACAGATGGGTGCTCTGGGCGTGACATGATTCAACCGCAGGATGATGTACAGTATTTCACTGTCATGCCTGACCCAGACCGAAGTTTCATCCAAAGACAGATTGTTGCTGACGTTCTTGTCGTTCAAGGGACTGATGCAGAACGATATGCGGGTCTGCTTACCGTGTACAGACAAGATGCACAGGGATTCCTGCGACCAAATGCTGTAGCTATTTCCTTACCAGATGAAGTGAGTGGTATTGGTCTAGCGGCAGCTGCCGATATATCGCATTTATGCAACAGCAACAACTGTAATTTTTACTTTGGTTGGCAACAAATCCCCTACTCATTTGTCCCTGCACATTACATGATGGATGGACATGGGTTTTCAGTGCACATTACACCAAGACCACAACAGGCCGCTGCTGGATCAGGCGAACAAGGCCCCAATCCAGCTCAGGCTAGTGACGCTGTTATGAATTCCCACTCGAACTCTGAGAGCGATCAAGAAGCACGAAATTCAGCTGACCATCAGAGTGATTGGGGTAGAGATTCAGAACATGCGACTGCCACACCAATTCCGGGTTCCCCTTCCCAGTTTGAGCATTGGCAAGGAGTCCAAATATATCGCTTGAATCGACCTGTAGTGCACTGTTTTGTGCGCTGGGGAACATACAATTCCATTCTGTATGATATTGCCAGGTTTCTTCGAGAGCAATTGAGGAACATCATTGGCATCCACAATGTGCAGGCGGTTTTGGCAGGACAACACGAAGCTGAAGATTCTGTCATTTTGCAACATGTCCAAGACCTTGCAACAGGATCCACCGAACAACTGGTGATCTTGGATACTGAAGTGCATTTCCAAACCGCACAACAAGGTATGCTGAATGCTCCCGAAGTTTCCAGAAGAGTGCACAGGATCACATCGCAGATCTCAAGACCATATGTCTTGAGACTAGCCCGTCTTTCCAATTATTGCTTTCTGCAAGGAGACAGATGCCTTGTCTACCTTAACAATGAGCTCTGGGCGGAACAAGACAACAGAGTCAGAACCATGCAACATGGCTGCTATTTGAAGGTTGTTGCGACGCCTCCACTTGACCAAACCGTGCCCACGGAAGTGGCTTTGAATTTTGCCATCACCATCGATGACATGGAGGCAGGATCACTAGGTGAGTGCACTTCCGCCCCAAGGTCGAGAACATCCCTTGCACTTGTTCAAAGACAAGCCCAATGTCTTTCAGGTTTTGATCAAGATCACAATCCATTGCATTTGCATGTCCATAGATTTCCCATTGATGTCACAGCACAGATGGACATGGACTCCAGATGGTTCGACACATTGTCTAACCATTTCAGCATGCATGCAATGGTCGAATGTACTGAAGAGGGGTCGATTGCATACGCAACTACGTGGTATGTCAACCACCAAAATGCCAAAAGATGTGAAATCAGCAGATCAGTGCGCCTCATTGGCTCAGCCATGAGCACATGGCATCAACAAATCACTGACAGCTGGAGTGATCAAATCGATCCTTCCACTCCTTTGCGCATTTCGGTTGTCTGGCCACATCCGCCCAAAACAGAGACGGAGTCCAATCTAGCACATTATTTTGGAGCAAGCGTATTTTGACGATTGCTGCTCGGCCGGAATCATTTCTGTCGTTCGACAAGACCAAGATCATGCCTATGTACGGCATGCTGCGGTATCCTTGGCCAATCCAACAACAATGAGGAATGTTCAACAACAAGCCAAATTGTTGGACTTGTGTTTAATACGCAAATGCCGAATCTGGCTGAATCGTTTGACAATCAGCACAGGTCACCTTGAATCGCTTTATCCTGGTTTTTGCATTGTTGTTTTCGTCCCGCCTTCTCACAATGAAGAAGCAGCCTTCCCTATCCGTCTCTGGACACCAGGAATGGCTGCAGCAATGGATGCCCATTCAAATGTGGCCATTGAGCAATTTGATGATGTTTCATTCTCACAAATCCAATCAGAAGGCAGGATTACGACGTGCAAGCCCAGTCCACATGGCCCTGATGAAGACAGAGGACTGCCAGTCATGATCCCAGGTACTAACGCTGCACCCCCGCAGCGACCATATCACGATGGTGCGGAAAGTTGGATCGAGCCCTTGGGTAGCCTTTTCCAAACACAGGGAGTGTACAATGCATGGGATGATGAATTGACTCTGCCCGTTCTCACGTGGTATGTGAACCATGCAGTACGTCCGGCTTGCCGACGAGCTCGAACCATTAGCCTTAGTCAGCATCCGATTATGTGGATCGATGAACTTCGACATGCCTGACATGCCTGGCATGATGTTTTGGACCATCGGGTGCCTTTTTCCATTCATATTGTGAAACCACGGCCGCCGCAGTTTACAACGCAACCGCATGCATGTCATATCATCCTGGAACAACGCTCACGCCCAGGTTTTGTTGCCATTGTGTCGACTGCGTTATTTGAAGGTCCTCAAATCGACAGCATGATCCAAGGAGCTTTCTCTGCAAGACAAGAACTTGATGTGCGACATGCCATTGAAGTCATGGAAATCGCCTTTTTCTGTGCCCAAAGTATTTGCACACTAACTCATGGTCGCAGAGATTTGCCGGATAATGAAGCTGCTCATGTCAGCTCAGGAGACAGCATTCGTATCAGAGTCATGCCAGACCATGCTGTGAGAGCATCCGATGATCCTGATCAGCTGCATTTTGAAGATCTGTCACTGCTACAGACATCAACAAAAAATTGCGTGACCACACAAGAAGCCTTACAAAGCCAAGGTGAAACGACATTCATGCTCAACCTTGAGTCCTGTTTGCTTGACAGTACGCCACACCAAGTGCCTTTGTACCTGATTGATGGCGGGGATCTCAAACTGTTACCCGATCACCTCATGGTTGAAGATCCCATTTGCAGTACTGAGGTTGAACAAATGCTGGCACGTATGCATCATCCACGCCACATTTACCTGTTGCCAGGAACAGGCCATGCCTTTTGTATTCCAATTGATTGGCATGCAATGCCGTACGTTCACACAATTGTGTACTTTCCATTAAGTTACACACAAAGAGAAGAGATCATTGTGCACAGTTCTCGTTTTGCTCCAACAGAACTAGGACACATGAAGACCCTTCATGCCCTCGGCTTTGGACGAGCCGTTGTAATTGAAACGAAATGTGTCCGTACTGGCTTGCATTTAGTCCAATACCACAACAATCAACCCAGCTTGGAACAAATCGGCAAACCAATAAAAATGAAGACTGCGTGGCCAGCACCGATGCAGACACTTCCCATCACCAAAGCTTTCAACCCCGAACCGCCCTACAGACACATCGACAAGAGCTTTTTGCTTGACATTGGTATGAGTGCTCAAGATCTCCAAGACTTCTTTCAGTCAGGAAGACAAGTATTGTGCCCTTGGCATGACCATCTTGATCTCCCAGAAGCTATCCGAGAACACTTGCCCATTGACACAGTGCCTCCTACAGCTGAAATTGACTATGGCAGGTTTGACCGGCTAGTCATTTACACTGACGGAAGCTCCAAAAGCAAAAATCGAAGGAAAGCGCCATTGTGGGTATTAGAGCATGACATACCTGATGCTTGGGCATATGTTGTCTTAGGCGAAGTGTATGGAACAGAAGGAAGACCAAGTGAATGTGTTTTTCTGGGTTGGCATGCACAACAAGTCACTTATGAATCTGATCTCAGCCACTATCTGGGAACTGACCAGATTGGGTCAGAGTTCTCCGAAAGGGAGGCCCTTTTTTGGGCTGCCTTATGGCGATTGTCCATCAACTGCACAATCCCCACATTATTTCGATCAGACTCAGTTACTACAACAGAGCAGGCACTTGGCCATGCCGGTTGTGCAGACCATCACCAGACTTTTCAGCATCTGCGAAGTGTCTTCCATGCTCTACAAGCCATCGTGCCGCAACAATGTTTTGCTGTTGAACATGTGAGAGGACATGCGGGTGACCCATGGAATGAGCTAGCTGACTTTCTGGCAAAGACAGAAGCCTCAGTCGGACACAATCTTCGCCGGCACCAGCTTGATCTGAAAGTCTTGTTACCAGCTCTGCCATTTCTGTGGATGATTTTTGATGACACTTCGGGACTTCCTGTTTTTCATGGTTCAGGGTTTGCGGTCCCACCACCTAAGTTGCCGACACAGTATGATGGACATGAGCAGTTGAGCCCGAAACCGTCCAAATTCATTGCGACAAGTCTCACACTGAACATGGCCACACTGAATGTCAGTTCTCTCTTTTGTCAGCCCACTGGATATGGCGGCAAATTACAGTACTTGCGTGAGCAAATGAGAAATTTTCAATTGCATTTGATGGGTATCCAAGAAGCCCGAAGCCAGGCAGGCATGTCCACAGTGGATGGAATCATCAGACTTGCGAGTGGCGCGGAAAAGGGAAGCCATGGGGTGGAATTGTGGATTGACACTGTGCAGCCCATGTGTGGATCTCCCAAGCTCTCTGATCCCATTAAAGCGCAGCATGTTCAAGTGCTCCGAGCAGACCCAAGACGCCTCTTGGTTCGCATCGCCCACCCATACATCAACTGCTATATTGCAGTACTTCATGCTCCACAGAGTGGTCGGCCATTGCAAGAACGACGTGCTTGGTGGAATGAAACGAACAGACTTGTACAGGAGTTGTCAAGCGAGATATCCCTGTATGTTCTTTTGGATGCTAATGCCAAGACTGGACCAAGTCAGCCCCCGATCATTTTTGATAATGATGATGTTTCTTCTGCCAACACGGACATGTTTTGCACATTTCTGCATGAAAGCGGCTTGTGCTTGCCTTGCACCACCGACCTACATTTTGGACAACATGAAACTTGGGTAGCCATTGATGGACAATCTCAGCACAGAATTGATTACATAGCCATCCCACAGCGTGAACTTGCACGATGCACGGCGTCCACTGTGCTCGATGAATTTGGCCCTGGAGACAGCTTTGAAGACCATTGCGCAGTTGTAGTCCAAATCCAATGGACACAGCCATTGCCAATGCCATCCCGTCATTCAAAAACCCTAGGGACATTTGATCGACACAAAATCCATGCTGTGAAAGATCAAATTGATCTCACAAATCTTCATGTTGCCGCTTGGGATGCAGATATTGAGACGCAAGTGCTTCTTTTCAACCAGCAAATACGAAGCACCTTACATTCCACCTGCCCAAAATCGAAGAATGATTGCAAGAAGACGTGCATCAATGCAGATGTATGGAATCTTCGAAGGACCAAATTGCAATTGAAGAAAAGACTCAGCTATGCCCGTAAACAGCACAGCCTTGACTCTGTCAGACTCATGTTTTGGGCTTGGAAAACCAGTCGAACCTATAAAGCACCACCGCATCATCATGTAGTGGCCATGCATGACAGACATGTTGACACAGTTCTATGCTCATTGGTTCACCTCAATTGCCGTTACTTTGTGATTTCCAAGACTTTGAAAATTGCATTGCAACGAAGCAAGCAACGACATTTGCAAGAAGAACTGGATCAAATGAACGACAAGACGGCAGCTGGTGAGATTCTTCACAGATTGCGACCATTTCTTGGCTCGTCGAATCCCAAAAAGCAGAAACGACCTTGCCTGCCTGCTGTTCGCCAAAGCGATGGACAGATCTGCAAAACTCCGACAGAGGCTGAGAACAGATGGATAGAGTTTTTCTGCCAAATGGAAGGAGGTGACAGAGTACCCATTAGAAAATATCGGGAATGGTGGCTTGAAGGCCTTGCTCAATTTCGCAACACAGGACCCTTTAGTGTCAATGTCTCTGAGGTGCCCAGTCTGGTCGAACTTGAGGCGGCTTATCGCAGAGTTGCCGTGGGCAAGGCAGTGGGTGAAGACGGAATCCCGCCAGAGATCTGTCGATACCAGGCCACTTCGATGGCACGACTCACATACTCCATGATGTTAAAGGTTCTCCTATTTGGCCAAGAAGCCATTGAGCATAAAGGAGGCAGACTTGCTATTGCATGGAAACAGAAAGGAGATGTAAGAGACTGTGCAAACCACCGATCACTGCTTGTGTCAAGCCATATTGGGAAAACTGTGCACCGTGCACTCAGGCAGAAACACCATGCCATCTATACGAGATTTCTGCAATCACAGCAGCTTGGAGGCCGGCCCAAAATGCCAGTGGGCATACCCCTCCATCTTTCACGAGCATTCCTTCGATGGCAAACACGACTTGGACGCCCCACGGCTCTTGTGTTCCTTGATCTCACCGAAGCGTTCTATCGCGTTGTTCGGCCTCTTGCTGTAGGAGGATGTTTTACTGATGAACACATTGCTGCCATGGCTGCCAAGCTCAAGCTTGATGCGGATGCTGTCCACCAGCTCCATGAGCAACTGCTTGAGCCCAGCGCCCTTGTTGAAGCAGGAGCCTCGCCCGTGATCCAACGGCTGCTCCAAGCATTACATTCCAATACTTGGTTCCGCATAGGACAGCAAGATGACATTGTCCACACGACCATCGGTTCCAGACCGGGTGACAGTTTCGCTGACGTCATATTTGGTTTTTTGTGGGCAAAGTTACTGAGGTCTTATGAAGTCATTCTTGAACAGCATCACATCTTGGAACATGTGCCTGAAATCACATATCCCAGCTTCCAAACTCTTCCTGATGTGCAAGACCCAGCTTCCCTGATACCGTTCGTCGGACCAAATTGGATGGATGATTTGAATGTTTGCATCGCTGCAGATACCAATCTCGGCATTGAACGCAAAGCAGGAATGGCTCTCAGTATTCTCATCGACAAATGCCATGAATTGTACATGCAGCCAAATTTGGGGAAGTCCAAAACGGAGGTGATGTTCACATTTCGTGGCAACCAAGCCAGAACTTTCAGGCGAAAATATTTTGCTGCACAGACAACACTGCCTGTGATATGTGAAAAAGGAATTTATGAAGTCAATGTGGTCAGCAGATACCTTCATCTCGGAGGACTGCTCCACCATCGTACTGTTGACAGGATTGAAGTTTCGCGCAGACTCGCGATTGCACATCAAGCCTTCTCCACTCACCGGAAAATTCTTTTTCACAATTCCAGCATTCAGTGGTCTAAACGCAAGGACATGTTTACCACATTGGTGCTCAGTAAACTTGTTTACGGATTGGAATCCTGGACGCTGCAATGTCAGAGATCTAAAGAACAGTTTTTCAGCGGTGTCATGAAGCTTTATCGAAGATTGCTGAAGCTCCCGCATGATTTACATGTTGATGATCTAGAACTTTTGGTTCGAGCTGGCATGCCCAAACCTGATGAGCTCTTACGCAGCTGTCGCTTGAGATACTTCGGCACGATACACAATTGCGGAACTAGTTCACATTGGGGGGTTTTGCAAGAAGATGAAGCTTGGATCAATTTGATTCGCGATGATTTGGCATGGCTATGGGATCAAATTTCCAGCACCTCCAATTTGGGGGAACCATTTGCGCATTATCCGGTCTGGCAAGATGTTTTGGTTTTTCATGGAGGATATTGGAAGAAGTTGATCAAAAGGGGAATTGCGCATGCCATTGCACAGCGCGAAAACTACCACACTGCTCTCATTTTGCATCAAGAAGTTGGTAGCTTGCTATATGACCATGGTTGGGTGGCAAACTTACCAGCAGCCAATGAACAAACCAATCCGATTGCTTCTTATGGCTGCATGCAATGTGAAAGCAGACAGTTGACGCACGGTGGAGAAGCAGCACACATGTTCCGCAAACATGGAAGAATTGCCCAAGCACGATTCTTATTTGCAGAGACGCATTGTCCAGCATGCCTGCGCGAGTACCATACGAGAGCCAAGGTGCTTGCACATTTGAGACATGCGACTCGCTGCCGACACACTCTTGTAGGCAGACACTCGTTATGTCAACCAGCCCCTGGAACAGGCTCCCTTGCTGACTCAGACTTGGCCGCACGAGTTGATGACTCATTGCCGTTCATGCAAGCTGAAGGGCCAAAGCTCCCACCAGGACGACTGCAAGAATTTGAATCGTATGATATCCGTCTTTTGGAAGACCTTTATTTGAGATTGCTTGATTGTGAGAGCACAGCCAATTTGGAGGAGATTCTGAAGGATGAGATACGCAAACACCCTATCAGTTGGACATTGTGTTACAGAACTCTCGAACAATTCCTTGACCAGTTCACTGTTGAGGATGCAGAGGTTTTGCCATTTTCCTTTCATGATGTTCGACAATGTATCAAAACATTGCAGAATGTTGACACCTGGCCATTTTTGCGTCAGACATGCACCAAGAAAGGTGCGCGCCTCTCTGGTGACATTACGCACTGGGAGCATTGGTGCGGTGACCTTGCTTATCAACATGAGACTCCATGGAGCCAAGTACAACCTTTGCCACGTTCTCTGAGCCGGCAGAAGGTTATTCTACATGCTTATGCAGGGCGCCGTCGTCGAGGAGATATCGAGTGGTATCTTGACGCAGTTGGACGTCAACATCCTACCTATCAAATTTTTGTGGCTTCTGTTGACGTCGTCATCGATTCTACCTATGGTGACATTTCGAAGACGGCCACACGACAGTATTGGATTGGTCACATTGTTCAAGGGCATGTGGTTGGAATCATTGCTGGGCCGCCATGCAACACTTGGAGTCGCGCACGCCATCATGTGCTAGACGATGCAAGAGGGCCACGTGTAGTCCGTACACCGACAGAGCCCTGGGGATTGGCATCCATGAGCCTCAAGGAACTGGGCCAAGTCAGCATCGGCACGTTGCTGTTGGGCTTTGCATTCCAAGGCATGGCGGCTTTGACAGTCCGGTCAGGCACGGGATTTGTGGAACACCCGCGTGACCCAGAACAGGATGACATGGTCAGTATTTGGAGGTTGCCAATATTGCAGCTCCTCCTGAGATTGCCGAACATGCGCTTGGTTCACCTCTCGCAGGGGTTGTTCGGAGCGCCGTCAGCTAAACCAACGACTCTCCTTGTCTTAGGGATGAGAGGACTTGAAAAGGAGTTGAATTGCCAGCGTGTATCTGGACAGCTGCCAACCGGAGTCTCAGTAGGACGTGACCAGAACGGCCAATTCAATACGGCGCCGCTCAAAGAATATCCGCCGGCGATGTGCAGGGCCATTGCACTTGCCATGCATGCAGACATCATCAGCACGGAGTGCGATGATAGTGCCCTTCCAGCTGAACTGACACGTAAATGCACAGACATGTCAGGGAAGCTGTTTGGTGCATACATCGGTCATGATGGATGAACATCATTTTTGGCCATTCTCATGGATTTCATCTCCTCAGGGAGGAGTGGTCAGAATTCACAAGGAATCTGCCGCAGCGAGACTCGCATCTTTGTGCAGTGTGTGAAAAAAATTATATTTCATATAATAATAAGAAGAATGAGAATATATACATGGCATATATATATATACACGGCAAATCCTGGGCTTTTGCCTCGGTCCCGCAACAACGACTATGCCCCATATGATAATAATGATAAAAATAATGACAATAATAAGAAAAAACATATTAATACATATCTATACATATGCATCTGTGTGTGTGAAATCCCACATACAGAATATGCCCCACATATACATATTCACATCATCCCACGTGTATATCTATCTATATACATCACATCTGGTTTGCCTATCAAAGTACCTCCAAAAAGAAAAGCCAAGAGACCGTCAAGTTGCAGCGATCGATGATCATGAGTTCACGCTTTTGGCTCTCCTCTGGAATCGGATCCATTTTACAAGCTGAACTATGGGAATAGCTGTAGGATTTGTTGATGGACTATGAGAATTTCCAAGAACCGGTGTGAAAATGGTAGGGTTTTATTCCTAAGAATCACTTATTAAGGGAATTTTATGTTTTATGGGCTGATGACCGTAGGCTATAGGGTTTCTTAATCAAAAAGCAATGGGAATTCAACATTCTTTATGGCCATTATTGCGGAGGAAATGCCGATTTATGCGGATTTCATCAACCATTGAATGGGGATACAATGGGATCTCATGGGATGTGACTCATGTTGCTGGGACAAACTAGATCTACGGCTCTACATTGGTGATCATGCCAGCAAGGGATGGACGAGAAAAATATGAAAGCACTACTAATCAATTTGTTGTATATATATATATAGTATCTATGTATCTATGTATCTATGTATCTATGTATCTATGTATCTATGTATCTATGTATCTATGTATCTATGTATATATGTATCTATGTATCTATGTATCTATGTATCTATGTATCTATGTA
>Ga0126342_10004214_pt1 | contig 24377 bp, 31 predicted proteins | sample Cyp1metagenome_FD_92528 | JGI IMG/M metagenome (GOLD analysis project Ga0126342, IMG submission 92528) | Coral microbial communities from Lord Howe Island, Old Settlement Bay, Australia - Cyphastrea 1 metagenome | ecosystem: Host-associated > Invertebrates > Cnidaria > Coral ...
ATCCCATGCACCAGAAGCAGGATCGAAGTAATCGTCCTCACAACATATCCAAGAAGATCTAAACTTTAAGAAGCATCCTGGGTGGACCGAACTACACAGAACACAGGCAACATAAATTTTGGGGGCTTGGCGGTCCTTGCTTGCAGCATCATCCAAAGCAAGCAGTTCTGCAAAAAGGGATTCTGCTTCCTAGAGAACTGGAGATTGAGAAGACCTCTCTGATTTCAATGTTTTTCAGTGTGATCTGCGAGTTGCAAAGCTGATTTGGCATGGCAAGTCTTTGCAAAGTCAAAGCTTCTGGCCTGTTCCGCCTTGTTCTTGTTTGCAGCAAGGTGCTCAATCAAGTCCGCTAGCATGTGGCCGGCTTGTACATCCGTCCTGCTGCAGACAGAGAAACCCTCAACTTTTGCGCGACCAGGTGAAAACACGCAGGGAATGTTGTTCTGTGGATTTGATTGCATTTGTGTGTTTCTGATTTGTGCAAACATCAAAATGATCCTGTCCTGTCATCAGTCTGCAGTCCTTTTCCCCGCAGCCTTTCCGCAAGCTCTGCCACAGTCCTCAAGAAAGAAGGGCTGCATGGAGGTGACTCTCTGACACGATCTACTGGCACTTCACGAGTGAAACTTGATCCCCGGAGCACGTCTCAGAGCGTATCCAAGTGTTCCCAAGATGATTACAGTTCTTTTGGCTTGAAAATGCTTCATTTGTTTTCACCTTTTAACCTCTCTTGAAATTATCTGCGATTCTAAAGCCAAGCTTCATGGAATCATCTGAGAGGGCACGCCTAGGTCTGACCTGGGTGCCACTTGACCAAGACGTGCTTCTCTCTGCATTGCCTTTTCGGAGTGGACCGAGCCTCTCAGGGTTTTCTGAATGTTTTCAGTACCTGTTTGAGAATGAGAAACTGCCAAGAGAATTTTCTTTGATAGCGACTTGAGCTAGTCTTGTCACCGATAGATGTGCCTCTTGCGTCTCTTCTCTCTCTTATGACCCCCATACCGGTACAACCTGGGTTCAATCCATGCTGGATCCAGCTGCAGAGCAATGCATGCAGCCAGCACAGCCCAAGCGGCACTGCGGCGACGACGCACCATTGGATCTGCTGCAGATCTTTGAGACAAAATTTGATTCCCGGTGAACTCGGTTGAACTGTTTAGATCATCCTTGAAGCTGAGCATCCAACCTCAAGGTAACCAAAGAATCGTCTAACAATGTTCCATGGTTCAATGGTCACCAACGGGTTCCTAACAGTTGGTCAAGTTGGTCAACATGCCTTGCCAGATCCATGGATTTTCTTTGAACCTATTCAACCTCGATCGACCTCGATCGACCTCGATCGACCTCGATCGACCTCGATCGACCTCGTGATTTCACGATCCCTGCCAGATCGTCACACCTCGCAGCTAAAATGCTGCGAACAAATCTTGACGAGTACGTTGGGTGTACACTGCAGTGCATGGGTCACTGAGGCATGCAGTCTTGCTGATAGAGAAGCTTGAGGAACCACACTTGAAATATCTTGAAATCAATGGAAATTGAGGCTTTCCGTGGGTCATCTGTGGTGTGGCGTGAAAGGTCCTGGGTTTGACACAGACCAGGCCCCTGTCTGACAATCGGCATTGACCTCCTGAGGCCAGAGTCCAAGAATGTCCCCGGCATCCCTGGACCTCCTTTCACTATCTTTCACTATCTTGTTCCATTTTCAGTATGCAGAGTCTCCAGAGTCAGGCAGAATCCATGTCAATCAGAAACAACAAGATATTCAAGTGGGCTGACTCCCAAAGATCTGCCAACCCTCCACCAGCTGCATTTCACCAATTTCGTCTGATTTAGTTCCCAACCCCACCTCACAGAGTCCAAAATCCTTGAAAAGCTGAATCAACACCTTGCCTTAACCGCCACGTAGGAAAAGTGCTGCTGCATCACATTGAAAGCAATGTAGAATGCTCAGAGCCCTATCAAAGTCTCCTTTTTGCGGCTATAGTCTATGTTTTTAGAACTTCACGAGCATGGCCCTTGTCGTATGCTAGATCCTAGCTGCAGGTTCAATGTTCAACAGGCCCTCCACGGACTGAAGCAGGAATTCTTGACTGAAAAGGTGTGTGGTGTGGTCGAGCCTTTTCTTAGGCCAGCACGCAGCAAGGACATGTCTGCACAATCACCGTCTATCCGAAGGGTTCTGCCAATTGCGAAGCCACACAGGCACGAAGAGGAGACAATCTGTATCCGGAAGAGGAGTCACTGCACGTCAAAACCTTCGTCTCACCAGAGCTGTGTTAATTCACCGAAGCTGTGTTGAGCGATGTACTTTGCATCTCATGCTTTGCAAGTCCTTGCCAAAGCTCGAAGAAATGTCAGGAATTCCAGCTCCTTAGACAACAGCAATCTCTTTGCATGTGTTTCCAATATTTTCCAATGACGTTTGACGTCAATGTGACGAGAAGAAACTGAGAGGCCGTGCTCGCAGGTTGTCCTCGTCCCAGTATCTGGCAGAAAGAATAAAGCATCAATGGTAACACTGGTAACATGTAAAGAAACCCTATCTCCATGCTGATCTTGGAGACAAACTCGAAGCCATGCAGAAGCATGCAGAAGCAAGAAAAGGATAGAAAAGGATAGAAAAGGTCGGAAGCACTGGAAGCACTGCGTGAATCATCGTGAATCATCGTGAATCCCACACCGGACCGCAACTTGCCTAAACCAACTTTCTCTGCTTTGTTCGATGTCTGGGACTGCACCAGAGCGAACCTGCCACGTAATGTCAAAATATGTCGAAATGATGTCAACCGTGCAACTAATAGTGTTTGGATATGTTTGTTGAATGCAAAACAAGTAGCACAGTAGCACTGTGTGGGGACAAAGGCCCGACATCGAAAGATCAAAAGAGATCAAAAGAGATCAAAAGAAAGGATGGTTTACGAGAGGATTTAGTGAAGCATGACAGATACTGGGCTCCTAAAGCATTGCATTCAGATTGTTCTGCATGTTCGATACTGTACTAGGTGCTAAATGTTAAGTACGGTCTGGTGACGATTTTGTTGCCTCAAAAAAAAACGTCGTGTATTTTAATGAGAGAGATGAACAGGGCAATGAAAACAAACTTCAAAAGTATCTGCAACTTGTGAAGAGACTTGTGAAGATTGTGGCAAGTTGGGCCTCCCGCTTCAAAGACGGTAGGCTGTACAAAACAAACTGCAGCATCCCGCGCGGATGCTCAAAAGCTTCGCGGGTGATTCGTCCCGAGCCTGAGAAAACTCTGCTGACCACTATACGGACTTTGTAGACATCTGTGACATCTGTGTCCTCTTACACTCTGGTTGCAACACAATACTTCTCCAGGAGACTTCAGTTCAGTGAGGTTTCACAGGACACTTTGTTCCCAGGCACATTCCAGGTCCCACTGCGACCACAGCTTCACAGCCTCGAGCTTCTCAGGATCTACAGGCAGGGTGGCGCACAGAGCATCAATCACCTGACCCATATGAGACACATCTCACATCATCTCACAAGGATCAAATCACCAAAACATTTCTGCAATATCAGTGGATATCAAGACAACACAGATCAACACAGTGGATCACGGTGTGATTACACAAATGACCAAAGATATCCAAAGATGCCATGTATTCATCTTAACTTCGATGCGTTTGTCTCTCTCTGCTCTCAGGTGAGGTCCAGCCTCACACTTCTCCAAAGCACCTGCAGACTTTTAAAAATTGCCACGTGCTTGGCTGGAGGGGGCACACCACAGCGGCCCTAGTAGCCTGAATCATCATCGTCAATGGCTCGGAACCAGGCAGAGCTGTTCAAACGCACCTGATTAAGCAGAACTAAGGGAACCGAGCAAAAATGAGCAGAACTGAGAGGCATGTTGCACGTGACAAACTCGACTAGAACCAAGATGCAACAAGTCACTAGGGCTTGGCGCATCTGGCAGAGGTTCTGCTCGGACAAATTCTGTTCGACACAAAGGGCAAAGATACCTCCCAGACTGCAGTTGGAACATGTTGGAACATGTTAGAACTTCAAAATTCCAAGAATTCCACCAATTCCACCGACATGCAGTCCAAGAGACGGTGCAGGCGTTGACTGCATGAGCAGCTTGACACAGCCTTCGAATATACAATTTGGATTCAGAAACCAAATTGCACAAACGGAATACTTAGATGTTGGGATGGCATTGGAGAGACAAATGAACACTGAAGCCAGGCACTGTGCCAACCGAAGGAAGTCAATCTCCATGTCACACCCGTCCAATTTTACGCACAGCTATAAATCTATAAACAAGAATTGGGTGTATATCATACATAAATCTATAAACAAGAATTGGGTGTATATCATACATCATTGTCAATGTCATGATCATGAAACGTAATCATATGTATATGTGATATGCATATGTATCTGTGTCTGTGTGTGTGATATATCCATATTATACACACCTGAGATTCAGACTGTGGTGCAAATAGTGCCTACAAGAGCGCTTCTTCCCAAATCTCGGCATCAGCCTCGGCAGCCATGAGTAGGGCTTTGCCGTTTCGCCAGCATCAGAATCTACAGTATGATTTTGGACTTCCGAATAAGCAATTTTCAGATTTTTCAGTCAGAATCAGATGAATCCGGGTCACTGAAATTACAGTGATTTGATGTGATTTGAGCTATGTTTGTCCGTCCATCCGTGAGTCTGCCTGCCAGCCTGTCTGCCTGCCTCTCTCTCTGTCTTTGTGTCTCTGTTTGACATCCACTCATCCCAGGCGTCTCCAAACAAACATCGCATCGAACAACCAAGAAACATACAAACCGTGTCTGAAGGCAGCTCTGCGCAGCAGATGCAACATTCTGCTTCCTGTCCTGCAACTGAAAGGGCGGATCGAGTGCACCCACAACTTGCAGGATTCTAAAGACCAAGATGGAAGATTCAAGAAAGAGCTCTCTGCTCCCAGCCTTTCAGAAAGCTGGCTGAAATTGATCCTGCCTTCGAGTGATTTAAGGATGGAATCGCTGTGAATGGCTTGAATGACGATTTACAAGAAATTGCCAACAAATCCTAACAATCTAGATGTCTTTGGTGTCAAAAGCCAGCTCTTCACTAAGCTGTCTGCTCTGCTAAACAAACATGAGCACTGTGCAACAGGAAGGATTCCTGGACGGGAAATACTGGAACCTGAAGAAATGTTCCCGAGAGATCCCGGGCTGTAGCGGCTGTACCCTGCCTTGTTGCTTGAGAAGGATGCACGACGCAATGATGGACGACTGGTCATTTCAGTTCCTTCCTTGCCCAGCTTGGTTCAACTTGGGTTCAACTTGGCCCAGACAAGGCAAAAAAAACAAGTTGTCTCAGTGTAACTGCATGAGGCCCGAGCATCCATCTCTAGTTTTGTCCTTAAAAGGGTCGGAGGATCGGCTTACAACTCTACTGAGGTATTGCCGGTATTGCTGTTTAAGTGTGAATACGGGCAAGGCTCGGTATTCCGGGCATCTGAAACTGCGGTGGAATTGCATCCATCACAAGCTCCTGCAAACAGATTTCTGGGTGTCTGAAACTCGACTTCTTTTTTGAATTTGGCGAGTGGCACCAGTGTCACCAGTGGCACCTCTTGAAATCCAAGATTTTGGCGATTTCATTCCGTCCTCGGCACCCTCTCCATCGTCTGCTGTGAGGTCCATCACTTTTGCCACCCTTGGACATGCTGAAATGGGCGCTTTATCCTACCCTCTGTTGTGGGCAAAAGACAGAAAGGTCGAGGGCAACATTCCAAGGATCCTGTGAAACATCATGCATGAAGCACAAGATCCTATGGTAGATTGGTAGATGAGTTTTTGACCTCAAGCAGATTCAGGTCGCAGTTCTGCAGGTGAAAACATGCACGGTGAAAGGTGCTCAGTACATTGTCGCGATGTATTTACTCATGACAGCTTATCATTCTGTACTCACTGCCAGTCTGACCTCAGGTGATATTCTCTCTCCAAAGTTTTGTCACTTTCATCGTTTACTCATCGTCCTTCTTTGACTGGCTCTTGGCTGCTTCACGGAGCACCTCAACGACGTGGCTATTGAGAGTACCTTCAGCATGATCTTGGGCTGTCTGGCCATTCTCATCTGTGGTATGCACATTCGCACCATGGGCAAGGAGGGCTTGGACGCACAGGAGCTGTTGATTCATAGCAGCCCAAATGAGCGCCGTCTCTCCACGGCTAGTTTTGGCTTCGGTGGGACACTTGTGCTCAATGAGACTCTTCACAAGACTCGGGTTGCCGGCCTGCACTGCACTGAAGAGAGCAGTTTGACCATCCTCGTCCTGGTGCTCCACTTTTGCACCTTTTGCGACAAGGAACTTGCAAATCTCCTCACGGCCAAACTGAGCAGCCAAGAGCAGGGCTGTCTTGCCTTGCTTGGTGACTTGGTCAACTTTGGCATCCTTCTTGACCAAGCCCTGCACAGTTGTCAAATGGCCTTCAGATGCTGCCCACATCAAAGCCGTCTGGTGATGTTGATCCAGCTGGTTGACTTTGGCACCTTCTCCAATGAGAAATCCACAGACATCCCAATGTCCATTCGCGGCCGCCTTCATCAATGCCGTTTCTCCCTTTTCTGTGGCGTAGTCTGCAGAGATGCCAAAGTTGCTGACCAAGAGCTCGCAAATTTCGTAGTGTCCACTCAACGAAGCCCACATCAGCACATCCCAGCCTTCATCATCCTTGAGGTCCAAGGAAGCACCATCATCTGCAAGGATTTGCACCACATCACCTTCCCCTTGCTCTGCTGCTTTCATGATTGCTGTCCTTAGCAAGCACAGTCACCAGGTAAATGACGATCAAACTCAGCAATATATAGATTCAGCCACGTCTTTAAAAAATGTCTTTCCAACTTTGCGTTGCTCGAAGCGAACATTGCCACTCAAGGTCATGTTTGAGCTTTGAACCCAAGCTTGGCATGTACTCCCTCTGGATAGTCAATTCGCACTGCACACAAATACAAGTGCATGAGAAAAGTAATCCACCACCGCCAATGATACAGAGGGCAAAACAGAGAAAGATCAGGAGGAGGAAGGAGGAAGAGGATTGGTACACAGAAGAGCATAAAAACGTTGACAAGGACAAAGTCCATAGCAATAGCAGCTACATCAGCATAGCAGCAGAAAAAGAATATAATATTGTTTTCCCTGCATACAGAAGCGTAAGCAGCACGAGTAGAGAAGCAGCGAAACTGAAGTAGGAGCAGGAGCAGGACCAGGACCAGGACCAGCAGCAGCAGCAGCACCAGCAGCAACCACAAGCACCACAAGCACCACGATAAATTTCAAGCATCAGAACAACCAAATAATAAAAAACACATAGGAAAAAATCAGCAAATGCAAAAGCTTAGGTCACTGAAATTGCAGCTCAGATTCACACCCTCGTCGTCTTTCATATCTAGGATCCTTTTCTTCTCTCGCATCAGAGACTGTTGTGCCTCGTCTTTACCACTTGTGAGAGAAGGTCCTTTTTTTCGTTGTGCCGCTTGAGCGTCAACGAGGAACTTTATGATGTCTGTATGGCCTTCTTTACCTCAGCAGTATGTCTTCACTGGCCAAATGCGTTCATCAAACAATCCTTTCATTGCAGAGAGTTTTAGCCTCTAGACTCTAGACAACTTTGGAGGAAAATGTGCTTAAGTGCAAACCAGAATGCAAGCTTTCATCAAGGCAGTTTCCCCCATGTCATCTTTGGCGGAAATGCGCGCTCCCTTTTCGACCAAGAACTGCACAACTTGTATGTAGCCACCTGATGCTGCATGCATCAAAGCATTGACTCCTTCAGGGTCTTTCTGGTCGACTTTCACTTTCTTGTCTTCCAAAGCTTTGCTGCAACCTTCCACCTGGCCCGATTTGGCTGCCTCAATGAGAGGATAGACGGCTGTAGTGCTGGTTTTGCCCTGGTTGCTCTTCAGAGCTGCCAGCAAGTTACTGGTCATTTGCACAGGACTAGCTCGGAAGCCTACAGCACGAAGAAAAACTGGTTCAACCAGTAGAGACGGAACCCTTAAGCCAGAAAAGTCGGCAGCAGGTTGGTTTTGCACTCACAGTGGTATATATTTAGAAAAAAGGATAAGGCGCACAAAGGAGGCAAGCAGTCGCCCAAGTATCTAAAGAAAGGAAAGCCTTCTGACAGTCGCCAAGGACATTCTCAAGCCTTCCTTTGAACATCTTTGAACCATGCATGGAAAATCATGGAAACTGGATTCCTTCAGAGACTAGAACTGGACAATCCATTAAGCCAGACCGTGTCAGTGTCAAGCAGCTGCACTCCAAGATCAGGACTGTTCTGCTTCTGTGGCCAGCCTGCGCTGTTCGTTTCGAACCAGGTGTCATGATGTGTCATGTAGTTTTTCATCAGTTGCGAGTTGGATGAAGCAATGTCTAGTTTTTTACACTGAGTGCCAACATCACCTCAGTGAAGCAAAATCAGGCTCAATCTTGGAGCACCATCTCTCCAACCTCCTAGAATCTGCGAGGACACGGAACCCAGAATTCCTCTCCTGAACACCGTTGTCTCATGGACGTCCGGGTTGGGAAGACCCTCTTCTTCCGACATCTCAACACCTAAACACAAAAGGAATGTGACTTTCTCGGTGCATCTCTGGAGCGCTGCAAAGAACAAAATCGTTGTACCACGAGCTTATATAATCAAAAGCAAAAAAGTGAGTTACAGGTTCTTGAAGTCCGTGTCTAGGCATCTGAGGATGGCAAGGCATAACGAGAATTCAGCTTTGAATGGCGTTCAAAACAGAATGAGAAATTAGAATGAGTTCTTTGCTGAGATCTTTGCTCTGGCACACCAGCCACACTCCTTGGGAAGGCGAAACAGACCCAGTCAAATAGACATCTTAATCGTTGATTGTTTGCACCAAGTTGCCAAGACTAAAAAAAAAGTGCAGAATTAATATAACTTGATCCAAAATCTGATCTGTGCATTTTTGGAGAGACCCTGGATGTCCCTGGCATCCAATGAAATCATATCTGTCTTCTTTTAATCATGTGGAGCCTGGGTAGATGATCCTTGGGCCGCTGCATATCATGATCTTCAGCCCCTCATGAACTGTAGAAATAGAACCTCATAGGGCAGGAGTTGAGGAAACCTGAAACAGCCCTGGAATCAACGAGCATTTAACTAAAACTAAAACTGAAACAAGCAAAATAGTGCACCCGAAGGGCCTGTGGGGAGATCCCGAAATTGTGGTACTTTTACAGGATGGGATTTTGAGCAGTGGAGCATCAAGCCTGTTGAAAACCATGGCCCTGAACAGGACGTACAAAGTCAACTGGTCGCACCCATCTAAGCTTTTGCAAAGGCAAAGCAGATTGAGTGCAATGTTCAAGGCTATTCTACCGAGTCTTGAAAGGTCAGCGGAGACCTGATGATGTTACCGCATTAAATCCGTTCTCTGAAACTACGTTCATCACATTTGTTTCCTGCTCTATCTTTTCCAAGAGATCTTTTAATGCATCAAACGGCCTTTTGTGGGCTCCTAGAATCTTGCAACCCCGAGACTCCTTGATATTGATTTTCATGTTGTGATTCGTTTGCAGAAAATGACTAAACATGTTTTTCAAAAAAAAGTCTGGAACAGAGCTTGTGACGATGGCCGTGCTACCTTGAGCACTAAAACATCAGTAGTCAGAGAAACCCTCAACTCCTTGCACCGTTCCAGGAACAACTGGCAGCAGGGATAATTACAGTAATTATGCTTGCAGTTTAAGTATTTGTTCCTCTTTGCGGCTGATTCTGCACCGTTAGCAAGGTCCCTTTCTCAAAGCTTGAATAAGTCGGAATGAGTCGGAATGAGACGGTTACAATTTGAAATCCGATTCGACGCTTCGAATCAGGTTCTGTTCGTATCGTGTCCTAAAGCCCTGGGCCGTAGCCGGGTGGAATCACCTCAGCCAGGCCAGGCTCTGGATCTGGGGGTGCCTGAGCAAGTCAGCTTGAGAACATCTGAGAACTCTGAGAACCCAATAAGGATCAATAAGGTCAATCCAGGGGTCAATCTTGCAACTCTCTCTCTCCATTTAATCTGAATGGAGAGAATGTACAGTACAGGAGGGCTTAACGGTGCTTGAACACCTTTCTTTAACTCTTGAAGACTGAAATGCAGCATCGCCTGGGTTGATGCCTCTTGAACAAATGCAGGATCCTTTCTCAGGAAATCGGCCGCGTACCTGAATGCCAGGATTCCAAAATCTTGCGGCTCGGCAGGAGATATGCCACATAAAGCAGCTCGATTGCTGAGCCTCCAACATCAAGGCTCTTTTACTTTGTCTTGCCGCAGTCTTGACCACATCGCGGTCACCCTTGAGTTCCTGGTAAGACTAAGACAAATCTGCAACACCACAGGAAAACCAGGAGCTTCGGCAGCTTCGGAATTCACGCAGACTGACTTCACTGAAGCTCCAAGAGCATCGCAACAGCATCGCAACAGCATCGCAAAAGCATCGCAAAAGCATCGCAAACATCGTACGAGTGTAACATCGCCTCCGCAGCATAGCGTAACGCCATTCCGCGCTGCTGCACTGCTGCCAGTACCACATCACGATCCTCTCGTCAGCAATTCAGTGGACAAAGCTTCAAGACATCCCTTTTTCGGTGCACCCTTGCAATGTAGTGTGTGCTACACTTGTGCGCGCCTGCTGCCAAATCACTCGAATTGTCTAAGATCCTAAACATCCTGCCATATCTTCTATTGGCTTATCTGTGGCCAGACGTTGGAAACCTACCATTTTGGTAATTATATCCGCCAACATCAACCCATGATTGATATTCAAAGTTCTTCTGACGCAGTAATGTGACGCAATTTGACATCTATACGTTACCGATCTTTAAGGTTCTGAATTGCCAGGCGCTATGCTCGTTTCTGTTCAGATCCACTCCTCAATTCCTTGGCCAAGTAATTGGATTCGGCTCAGCAGAGTTACAGTGGCAACATGTGGCAACACAACCTTGGAGCTTGGAGGAACTATTCCCTAATGTTCCTTACAAAGATTCAAAAAGAATCGACATCTCCCACACTCCGACACAAGCCTTGCACCTTTGCACCATGCGCATGCCCTAAAAACCAGATTAGTCTTTATGCACATACAACTTCAAATGTCAACATCCCCCACCCTACCTGTACCGAAGCTGCTCCGCAGCATCCCAAACGTTTCCAACACAAGCAAGATTTGTTGGAAAGGAGACACCGTGGAATGTCAGTAGCATCCACTTACCTCACCCGAAAGCTATCAACCTCTTGTTGTTGGTCTGTTAGCTAATACGTAGAACGATATGAACTTGTGTGTTGTGTGGTAAAATGTCTCCAGGGATAAACATGACAGGGCCACGCGGCGGAGCTCCTGAACGGCACAATCAACGTGATGGAGCGTGATGGAGCCATGTCGCCGCATGCGAAACAGTGGGAGCCAAATCCGACCGGAACATGGCACTCAGATAGTACCAGATCTAGTACCGGCACTCAGGCGCCATGCTTCAATAGAAACGGCGCCTGTGAGGCGTAGGCCAAGGCTCCACCATTCTCCTTGACAGCTCGAAGGACAACCTGAGGAGGAATTGATGCTGGAATACAGTATCTGGATCGTTGAACCACATTATGCACATGTGGTCCACATGCCAATTTCCAAACTAGAATTCACAAATATTCACAACCTGTAATCTTAGAATTGGAGTCCTGCACATTCAATATTCAGCAACACAGCACCCAAAAGCCCTTGTGTGGTCATGACACTCACGACGTGCCCATGCCAGCTCCAACCTCTTTGTCCGCCTGAAGCACATCTGAAGCCCACCTTCAGCACAAAAATGACGCCGCTTTACTGATAAAAAACAAAACAGAGTTGGCGGCTGCTGCATGGTCTTCCCTTGGTCTTGCCTTGATATTGTCAAGCTGAAAATTGCTGAGGCTATTGGCAAGCAGCACAAGCAGCTGAGGGGAGCGCATAAGGGCTGTCCCATTTTTGGACACAGCACACATCACAACCTGCCAGACCATCTTTGCAAAATGCTTTTAGAGCCTACAAATAACATTGTGAATATTGTGAATTCATGACACAAGTTTGGGATGCTTAGGATTGAAAAGGCCTCCCAGTCATCGTTAAAGTCTGGCGCATGTTGCAAAGCCAGTCCTCGGGCACCCACAAAAAAGCGGCTGTGTTGGTTCCTGATTTTGCAAACGTTTTTGCCACAAAGTTCAAATCGAGGAAGCAGTAATCCGCAGTGTCCTAAGTCCTAAAGAAAACAAAGAAAAAGATTCCAAAGCGCAAAGAGTCTCTTGGAGCAGGTCTGTATCAATTCCAAGTCAAAGTCACCTCTCCACAGCAAACGTATACATTCAAGCGACATTTAAGTGACTAGTTTTTCACATAAAACTTGGATTTTCGCCGTTTGCCCAACATGCTTCTGCGACCAACTCTCTATCGGAGCCTCATGGGCTGCACAGGTTTGGTATTTGTTCGATAGTGGCTGGTTCTTTAACCAGATTGCAAAAGGCCGACATGTCATGAGCGCTTCCAGTAGAAACAAACCACTTCTAAAAATGTCAAAGATGCGAGGAGGTTTTGCATGACAGCCCACATCTACGAAGCTGCAATCCAAGCAGAAGGGTTGGACTCCTTTTCTCCTTTCATTCTCGCGCACCCCTGCGGAATGAAATGCCAAACACTTAATCTGTCTCAAGAAAACCAAATCGTTAGCAATGCTGGCAACATTCACCGCCCACCATACATCGTATACATTCTCTTGACACGTTTACTTGAGAGCAGAAGAGAGGAAAGGCTCTCAACTTGCCCAGAGCTCACGCTCCAGACGGCAAGTTCTGCCGTGAATTGTGCAGTTACAAGTCATTCATGCTGCAAAATGGTGCTGAGTACTTGCGATTTTTACCCCAAGTGCAGTTGCCTGAAGCTCAATGTCACATGCAAATATGAAATTGAAACAAAAGATCTGGATTTGGTTCAACTACAGTTGAAAACTAGAGTTTCACCTGCACAGGCTAGTGCTGGAATAAGCACCAGACACATGTTGTCAGCAGCTCTCCATAGTTATGTATCCCATGCATATATATATATATATAACAATTAGAATACACAAAAACACCCACACACTAGACAAGAAATGGATCATTGTAGTGATCCGTTGGGAACTGAATCCCATAACGTGCAATTAGACAAGAAAAAGGACCTAAGGTAGATCTCCTCGAAGCGGTATACTAATATATATGAAGGAATTCCGATAAAGTCAATCACGAACATAAACTAGTTCAAGTAGACCCCAAAATAGAATACCATCGATAAATAAGATCACGACCAGATTCTTGATGAAAAACACCCAGTAAACAGATCGTGGAAACCGTGCCAAAATAGTCGTAAAAATCTCCAGTCCGGTTCTTGGCTTAGCCGGTCGCCATACACAAGCAGTGATTGCAGACAATAATAAAATATCTGTCCGGTTCTGAGCTTAGCCGGTTGCTATAACGAGTGCAGGTACGTGCAATCTGCGTCCAGATTGCATATCACAGCAGACTTGGAGTGCTGATTGGGGTTTATCTATACGATGTTTCTTAATGTTTCTTAAGGATTATCTGCAGTATGAGAAACAAAAAAAGAGGAAAAGGCAGAGAAGCAGAAAAGCAGGTAAGCAAAGAATTATAAGGGCAGAGAAGCAGGGAAAAGCAGAAAAACCAACAGCAGAAAAGCAGAAAAGCAATCAAGCAGGGAAACAAGAAATCAAAAAATATGCCCAAAACGGAAAAAAAATAGGCATCCTTTGTAAATACTGAATGTTGTGCATTGTTCAATGGGAAAAAGATAGTATGTGGCATGCCCGATGAGCTTCAAGACTCTGCCCTTTCACTGGTAGAAAAGGTTTCAATGCTGCAATCCTTTGCTTGAGCAATCTTCCGAAACCTTCTCAACTTGGAAAAACTTGCTGCGCACAGGTTCAGCCCGTGCAGCGTCAGAACAGCAAGCCTTGGAGTAAGTTGTCCAGGATCAACCAGACTCAATGCAAGAAAAGATAACAATAACAATTCCATTTGATTGTGACACGACCGCTCGATGACATCTTTCGCTCAGACTGTTCTGCATGTGGGCTTCATTTGTATAAATTAACTCCCACTGTTGCGTGCATTGATCTGGCCACATGTCCTGCGGGTTGTGTTTTCCCAAGTTTGTTGATTCCAGCCCATCCTTACACGACATAGCACCAGGTATGTATTTGTTGCAGTGTGACATCAAGTGTCATGAACGTTTAGATCCGTTTAGATCCCCTTGCAACTCAACCTTTTACCCAACCTCCCTTTGACACTCGCATCGTTGAAGATACCCCGCTCGGGATCATCCGCGGCTTGAATATTTCCCGCGACGCTCACAAGGGAAAAATCATGGCGTACGGCGGATGCATTTCATCCGCCGCAACAAAGCACGAAATCATCGAAATCTTAAGACTGTGGGTCCAGTCCAGTCAATCCACTGAGCACTTGGCAGTAACAGAACCTTTGGGAGTTGTGTCTGCTTCAGCGGCTATGTCTTCCCCATCCTTCACAGCCAAAAACTATCTACAAGTCGGTCCGCATGGCTGATGTTTTTCAGACAACGCGTACTTTATATTCAAGTCATACGAGTCATATTGCTTCATCCAGCCTGACTTTGAACTGAGACCACTCCATGAACTTCAGCCTTCCAGACTGCACTTGACGCAGAACTTGACACCGTTTATGCCACTTTGTGCCACACCGGTCTTAAGAGGTGTTTTTGTTTTTCTTCTGGCGTTCTTGGGCATTCCATGTGTTTCAAATATTTTCTCACCCTAGCCTGGCACGTGAGGCCAGCCGCACGCAAAGCTGAGCGAAAGACAACTGCAGCACGGTGCCAGCTCTCCTCCAATGAAATACAATCGGATGCAAAAGCACCCAAAACTACCCAAACTCACTGTGTATCATTGCATAGTGAGTGCATTGCGTTTGAAAATGATTGAAGTAACATTGAAGTACTGTGTGACATCCTCAATGACTGCCTACTCTCTCTTCAGTCAGCCATCCAGCCTCATCATTCCAGAAGTGAGAAACACCTCAGGAGTGCAGTGGCATTTACATTTAGATCAGTGAGAACCGATCGCATTCTCTCCACTGATGAATGCATCATAATCAAAGTGAACGAAATGTCTCAACACATCACACCCGGTCAACACCCCACCCCATAACACACAACATACATCACAATGCCGCAAATGCCCGATTCCTTGATCGCCACGGCACCAGATGGATGTGGCAACACCAGGAAACGCACACCATCCGTCTCCTCCGTCCAGGGCACGCTTCGGTCCAGGTTCAGTCCAAATGCGGCAGCAACGAGGCGACCGCAAAGGACCACCACCTCATGGGCTCACATGGGCCCCAACATGGGCTCACATGGACAGCTTACAGCGACCTTTGCAAAAGGTCAGTTTCAAGTTCAACTCGGTACTGATCCAAAGTGGAGCACCAAGATCTTGGTGTAAGATTTCAAAACATTCCACAACTATGAGACTCTGAACTTATCGACCCTTTTGCCTTTCGTATATGCAATTGCGCAACACGCAGGATTATCAGGATTGGCCAGGACTCCGCACAGCATATCGTTCCAGTCCACCAAAACGTCGCAGGCGGGCTGCCACAAGTCGTGCTGTGGGTAGCGGGAAACGATGACCATCACAGCGGTGCTTCCGATATCCAGCGCTCCACAGGTGATATGACCTCAGGCGATACGTCAGGTACGACCTGATCCGACGGAGAAATCAAAGCTGTGCAGCTGCGCACGGCTGCGCACGGCTGCGCATAGAACACCACCTTCCGCAAAGCCTTCATTAAAAAAAACACTGTTATGTTTACATTCCTTCAAATGGAAGACAGATATGCACACATTTCTTTGAAAAAACACTGCTTATCCAATGTTCTCCGTTTCAAGTTTGAACAATCCCTTTGCAAATATGTGGGATGTCAAGAGGCACCAGAGAGAAGAAGCTTTGAATAGATCTCAACACATGTCAAATCTGTGTTTAATTTCAGGCTTGGAAACCGTCATGAATGCAGAAAGCTGATTTTGAAAAAACAAAAAACATTGCCTCCGAGAAACTTTCTATCTTTTTTTCCAGGACACCAACCTGACACTGTGAGGCAACGAACAAGAAATCACCATGGGACTGGATTACAAGCAAAAACATGCCAAAATTGAAATCCATAAAATCCATGGAACTTCACCTAGGAACCAAGAAGGTCCAAGCGGTCAAATAAAGTCCACAGCTCATCGAGGCTCAGCCCAGCAAGCCGAGCCAGTCGTTTTTCCGGCTGTCCTCGCAAGGCCGTGGAAAAAACCATGGAAACTCAGGCACTGCCAGCAGTGCCTCTGGACTAGCGACACAGGAGACAAACTGAAAAAAACAACAATAAAGATCACTATGGATGCAAAAAACATCTAGTCAACAGAGATGCTGCACCATGACCTCATCCGCAAACTCGCCTTGATTTGCGGAAGATTGATCGAAAGTGTTTTTCTTCAAGTTGGGACGAAAAAAGATGTTACCCGAACTTTGTCTGGAGTTGTGTGCAATTCTACTCTTGCTTTGCGGGTTGCATCTCTACAGACCTTCCTAACTTAAGGAGCCCCTTTTCACCTTATCCTCATCCTTCCTCTCCTCCGTCTCCTCCGACTCCTTCTCCTTCTGCTTCTCCTTCTCCTTCTCCTTCTCCTTCTCTTTCTCCTCCTCCTCCTGCTCCTTTTCCTTCTCCTCTTCCTCTTCCGCTTCTTCTTATTATTCTTCTTCCTCTTCCTCTTCTTCTTATTCTTGCTCCTCCTCCTCCTCTTCCTCCTTCTTCTTCTTCTTCTTCTTCCTCTTCCTCTTCCTCTTCCTCTTCTTCTTCTTCTTCTTCTTATTTTCTTCTTCTTCTTCATCTTCTTCATCTTCTTCATCTTCTTCTTCTTCATCTTCTTCTTCTTCTTCGTCTTCTTCTTCTTCTTCTTCTTCTTCTTCTTCTTCTTCTTCTTCTTCTTCTTCTTCTTCTTCTTCTTCTTCTTCTTCTTCTTCTTCTTCTTTTTATTCTTTTTATTCTTCTTATTTTTATGTTTATTTTTATTTTTCTTCTTTTTATTGTTCTTTTTCCTCTTCTTTTTCTTGGTTTTCTCGCTTTTCTTCGTCATCGCCTATATAAGCACTCTCGGCACACATGGAAAAGCGGTGTTGCGAAAAACGAGCAGCACAAATATCAACAATTTTTTTTCTCAATCTCCGGTCGAAATTGATCGACGAGAAACAAAAGGGTCTGCCAACTTTTGGAAACCAGAAATGTTTTAATCCTGCTCATAAAATGGTGGCCTCCATCTGCAGTATTGCCACTGCTCCCGAATAGTTGTTTTACTTGAAAGAACGAAAATTCGAACCAACAATTACCGCAAATTGATGATTATTGATGATTATTGTGTATATGAATCTAAATAAAATCAAGTCCCATTTTTTCCTTTGAACGGATCTGTGTAACCAATGCATGCCAATGCATCAGAAAGTCCTTGTAGTGGTTTGTAGTCTGAGGACAAAAGTTCCTTTGTTTTCAAATTAATCAACACACAAAATACACACAGCTGCTCTGCAAACGGGTCAGTGAATTTGGCAACCGAGCAAAAAATCCACCTTGCAATTCGATAATTCGAAAATTGAATGTCTGGACTTGAACCTAGCCATGCATGTGTCAAGCGACATAAAATGACACATTGGGTTATTGTTTCCAAGGCGCGGGAGGCAAAGGTGGAGCTTGGCCAACCACCAAACCACGAGAAAGCCGGTCCATCAATGGCCATCAAATACGAGGTCCGCAACCCTTCCAGTTGATTCGATCTAAAAACAGTTCAATGGACCTGTTTCCAAATTATGTTTGATATGATCGAATTTTCCATGCAATAAAATGTGGATCTGCTCTTGCAAATTCCAAGCTGGCATAGAAACGACGCGAATGATCTTACACGTAGATGATACATGATACATGTTTGTGTTGATTCAAAAACCATACGTGATGGGTAAATTGAGCCAAAATGTCTGGAGTTTTTCATGTTCATTTGTTGCTGTTTTGATCCAACCGAATTGTTTGCCAAAACAACCCACTATCAAACACTGAGATACTGTCGGAAGTCTTGCGGCGCATTTTTCAGCGCAAGGCCATCCTGCCAGCTGTAGGAAGAAATGAAAAAAAAACATCGAGTTGAAATGAAATCATTGCCAGGAACCTCGTCGGTACACGTCAAAACTGCTATAACACCCAATTTTTGCACTGGCACGTGAGCCTGTTGAACAATCCGATACTGTTCTCGCCATTCTTCTGTGCGGTGTAGTGCCTTGTCTGTCACGTGCAATTCACGAATGCACTTCATTGAATTTGACTCCAACAAATTATGATGCAAGTTCAATACAGCTGAATGGAAAGCAAGGGTGGAAAACCCTGATCATCACAAAGCCATCAGCTTCGATTGCACTCTGCCCTTCCAAAGCGCGCCATCCTCTTTTCTCCTGGAGTCAAACAAAGATCAAAATGTATGGAATTATGTTTTAAGGATTGTTTTTGGGGGATCATCCAATGCATATGGGCCGAGGCAGCTTGACGATCCTTGACGGCCAGTTCCGTTTGCGCCAACATTGCGCCGTTGTTTTCCAGTTCCTGCATCCGGTTGATTTATTTGGCTGGAAAGATGCATTCAACGCAAAAGTTTTGCGCAGACAAACAAAGTCTTCAGTGACAAAATGACAAGAAACGATAGAAACACTTCAGGACATGTGATTCACACGATGGCCTTCATTGCAAACAATGACAAATTCACCCGTTGCTGGCTCTACCATCTGGAATGCACGCATCACATTACTGAGATTATGAAAAAATACATTTGGAAATTGTGTTTGGGTTCGCTATCAATCCAACGACGCGCAGTCACAAACAAAATGATATCGTTTGACAATTGTTTGGTTCATTTTGAAACAACATGTTGTATCTGGGAAACATTCACCGTGAAAAACGTCCCAACCACTAACCACATATTTTCTTACATTTGCCGTTGGTCCCAAAAAAGGTACATGTATCATGTGTTCTATGTCCGAATTGAAAGTTGTGACCTGGTACATTTTATTTGTTATCCGTAAAAGAATGCGGAGTAACGATGAACCTGCGGAAACAGCGTCGTATTGCGGCCACAATTTTTGTTCATGAAAATTTGACCGGATAAACTCCGGTATGGATTTCCGATGGTTTGATTTAAAAAATTGTTGCTCGCCAATTCATCCAGTTTTGTTGTTTGCTGGTGTGGACTGTCAAATTTGGATTGCAAAAACAACATTGAAAAAGGTTTCCAACAACAGCCGTGCTGTGTAGCCCCACAAACACGCAATCTAAACGATTTTGCCAAATTTCCGACATATGGTTTCACCACAACTGGAACAACCGTGTTTGAACGTTTGGGTTTTGCATTTGCGAACTTTTCTGGAACCGAAAGCGCCTCAGAATTCATCCTGATGTACACTACTCGATTTGTGCTGTGTCATGTGCACAACTACATGACCAACATGCAAATGTACACAACTGCAAATGCGGAAATGACTTGCACCCCGCTTTAATGTTGGCTGTTTGCCAAGCATTACTATGGGTATGATTCCTCAGGTCAATTGTGTGACTTTCGTGTTTCCTCTGTTGGAACCTTTTCAAGGTGAAATCACCTATACTTCGAACTATTGGCACTGGAGCCACGCATTGGGCGTCGTTCCCAACAGGTGACACACTTCCTTGGTGCCTTTCCCTCTCAAACTTTCTCAGGACTCCATCTCTTTGTTTTCATCCCCGTCTGGCTCCGGCTCATGCTGGTCGGCCGGACCGTAGTTGACGTCGGCCCGGTAATCTGTGTCTGAAGTTTCTGACTGTCCGCACTGGGTGTATCTCCGTGCGCGGTGTGATTCGGTCTCTTCTGGCATACTCGCATCGGTGCTTGCCGGTTTGGCATCTCGCAGAGCTTCTCCCAATTCGCCCAGGAGTTTGCACATCTCCTCGAAGCGATCGTACTCCAGGAGACACATCATAGCTTTGAAGGCTTTGTCAGCCTCTGAAAGCGCGAGCTGTTTCTCGTCCTCCACAAGCCCATGTCGTGGAGATTCATCGTCACTCAAGTTGCTCACATCCCCAACAATGTCTGCCATACGAAGCTTCTCAGTTGGAGAACTGTCCGTGTAGTGGGCCTCGCAGCTGAGCAACCATGTCCTGCTCTGCATGTAGTGGAGACACTGTCTGTTGCTTCCCCGCCTTTGAGCTCTCTCCAGTCTTCCATTGATCCTTTTCAAGGCAACCAGTAGCATGCTTTCAACTGGAGGATCTTCGTGCACCTCGGGCTCTGCAGTCTCTGCTTGAACTGCAAGATCTGTTGGAGGGAAGATCACTGGCATGATTGGTTTGCGCAGCCAGTACCATGTGTATCCCCCCAAGGCCATTGTCCACAAAGTCAAAACCAGTGTCGTGAAAGAGACCATGTCACCTTCAGAAGTCTTCGGGTTCTCCATGTCGCAACCGCACAAGTTTGAGGTTGCTATCCCATGCACAAAAGCTGTTGCGATGGTTGTAGAAAGCCTCGAGTTCATGGCAACCTGGTGTCCTCCTGTGTTGATTGTAGGTGAATTTTCATCACTCGAAAGGTCGGTGATGTCCTCCAAGACTTGTTGAACTTGTTCTCGAGTCTCGGCTGTGGCTGTTTCGAGGAAGGCCAAGCCAACATATTAGACAAAATTCCTTGCCGGGCCAAGTACTGACTTGTCTTCAGCGGGTTCTGGTTCACCACTGCTTTTTCCAGCCTCCTCTCGCATCGATCATACAGCCACTGTATCATGCCCTCTTGAGACCATGCTGGGCAATCAGAAGAGGTCTCTGCGGCCTCGGAGCTGATGTCATAGGGATCATCTCCATGACTGCAGTTTGAAGCTGTCTCGGCAGTCACAAAGTCAAAACTTCTCAAAGGTTGTCCAGGCGAATGGCCAAATAGATGTAGCCAGCCAACACAAGCAGCCATGTGAACAAAAACACGACGCTGAAATCCATCTGAAGCGTCACTGCGTCCATGGCACCGGAACAGCCTTGGAGCTGGGTCAGCACGCTCAAGGCGCTGAACAAAAGGTTGATTTGTTCTTGGCTGTAGCCCTGCTGCCTCAATGATTCTAGCCTTGCTGCGCTGAATCTTTTCGTGGCAATATCTGCAGGATTCAATGCTCCCATCACTGATCGGACAAGTAAACGTTTTTCCATGACAAGATCCTGCAGCCACAAAATTCTGCATGACAAATGCCTCAAACGACCTACTCCTCTGCGTGCAAGAACACCTCTGGCAGCTGATGAATCCAAATACAAACACATCATGAGTTGACATCGAAGAAGCCATCAAAAGATGGTTGTGATCAAGATCGCATCCATGGTGGCCGACGCAGCTGCATATGTTTCTGACTCTGCGCTCGAAAGTGACAGGATTTTCTGCGTCCTGGAGCTTGAATAAGCTAGACAGCCACCAAAGTAAATTGCAGCTCCTGAGACAGAGCGACGTGTCTCTCTGTCTGCTGCCCAATCAGCACCGCTGAAAATTTCCACCATCGGCTCTTCGCTCCATACTTTTTGAAAACACCAGCATGCAAACCTTTCCATTTCAAAGACATGCACTGGTCGGAGTGTGCTGCCATGTAGCCAACCAGGTGTTTCCACACCATCAAGGATTTCTCAGTTGGCTTTGAAAAGAAAATGGATAGGTATCGGATCACATACTGACATTGAGGCAGGTCAGCTGACAAGCAAAGAAGGATCCCCACGCATGTTCGATACATCGATGCATCCTGATGACCAAGCTCGGCAGAGCGATCAGGAATTTCCATTTCACTGTGTCCTAGGGTCTTCTGGCATTGGACTCTCTTGGACAGACGCAAGAGTTTGCACAGCTTATCAAGGTGTTTGTGGTGCACACGAATCACCATCCTGCCATCTTCCAACAGTTCATGGGTGCGTTTCAAAAAGGTGATTTCATCTCCAGGCTTTGACACGAGTTCGATGGAGATTGCATATTTCGACTGCAGTGAAGGCACAAGTTGTTTCATCACGGCATCTCGGCTGCCGACGATGAGCAAATCGTCAACATGGACCATCAAGAAGCAATCACCATGCTTGCTTCTGAGTATGCTGGGATGTGCGTCTAGCTCTGTCATCTCCAGTGAACACTCACTCCTAGGCCAACTTTGCCAAGTCTTTGTACCACCATCTCTCTGCCCGGGCAAGACACGGCCCAAGCTGTACTGCACAGAGTTTCCACTGGCATCTGTGCATGTCACTCGAGTGTCCACCTCTTGTTTCACAGTGGGAAGGGCGTCCTTGAAGTCAATTGATGCCATAATGCAGTCCTGGTGCTCTTTCATGGCCAAAAAGCAGATAGGAAGGATTCTCCTTGCCAAACTTGAAGTTGCCGGGGAGAAGAGTGATTCCATGTCCGGCTGCAGCCATGTGTACTCTCTTGCCACCAATCTGCTGCGACGAAGCCAGATTGCCTCGCCAGCTTCATTCTTTTTCTCTCTCCTCCATGTTCTGACAGACCTTGTGCTCAAAGTTTAGCAGTCCAGTGCCAAATTGTCGTCCTTCAGGACTTCAAGTCCAATCAGGCGTTGGACCTCAACTTGGTCTGCAAGCGCATCGAGCCTCTGTAGCTCTTCCTGTGGAAGCTCTGGCTCTTGTAGTGTGTAAGGGAAGCTAAGCTCTTTGAGGCATGCGCTAACGTCCACTTCGGCCTCGTACAAGGCGGTGCCCCCCCCAGTTGTAAATGGGTTATAATCCCATTAACTATAGATATAACACGTATAAACCATAGCTATTGGACTTATAAACCAACTTAGCTATCTATGGGGCACCACCTTGTAGGGGTCTTCATCCAAGTTCAACTCATGCTGAGTCAAAGCATCAACATCATCGGAGTGAAGAGGGATGTCAGGTTCAATGTCCAAGTGCTCGATATTGCGTATGGCACCTAAAAGACTGATACCACCAGAATCATCTCGTTTGCTGGCTTTCGCTGGACTCATCATATCTTCGATTGGCGTGTCATCCAGCACATCCAGCAAATGAAACCGGTGTTTGTGGAACCACATCACCATGAGGCAAATTGTCGCCATATCCAGAGAAATGCAAACGTTTGGCCTCTGCGCCAATGTCATCATGTTCAATTGTATGTTCGAAGGTCCACTAGACGAACCTTCAGCTTGTGCCATTCCAGAATCTGACCCTGCGCTTGATGCTGGGCCACCGCTTCCAGTCACTTCACCCGATGCAGCTGGAGTTGAAACTTCTGCATCAAGACTTGGTGGCATCCCCGCCTCGGCCGAAATGGCAGAGGGGTCAGCATCCTCAAAAGGGTGTGCACGAGCATAGTCCCTGACAGCTAATGCGTCTTTGCCGCCGAGCTTCAATGTTCCAACTGCGACCAAAAGGCTGTGACGCCCTCTGTACATAAACAAGACGATGACCAAGATTTGCATATCCACATTCCCAAGGTGAAGCTGTGGGATCACCCAACTGTTCCGGTTGAAAAGAAGTGGGAAGTCGGCTGATGCTTCTGGTGACAAAAATACCTGTTGCTGTTCCAATCACGTGGCAGTCATTCATCATGGTTTTTGTAAGCCATACGCCTTTGGACCATTTTGGAAGTCTTTTCAAGTCAGTTGAGGTAGCTCAGCACCGTTTCTCCAAAAAAGAGCGAGTTTTCCTGAGTAAATACGGCCTGTTGATCGCTCATATCCAGTTGTCTCCTTATTCACAGCAAAATGGTTGTGCAGCCAACTGCTGTGTACAACTGCCCATGCATCAACTGGGTGAGGACAACCGAAAACTCGTTTGGTGCATCCCGTCGCTTCCTCAATCTGTTGAACAAGAAAATTGGCCTTTCTACGCAAGACATGTACCATGGCCTCTGCTGCGCCATTTGCCTGGTGTTCACCTGTTGGTGTGGGCTCCAAGTGAACCACAATTCTCCGACCAGCGCAAGCGTGCTTCGCTCACAGTCACACTTGAGGCTGAGTTCTGTGTGACCTGTTTGAACGATGAACCTGCTCATTTCTGTCACCAAGTTTTGGAAACTGCGACCGCCCTTTTGTTGTGTGGGCAGTGCTGCACACATGTTCGTATCCCTGTCATGAATTACCAGTACTGTCACAGAGGAGGCCCGCACATGCGAAGCCTGATTTCAGTTGACTTTCCGGCCCCAGAAATGGAACCTGAAAGCGCACATGTGGTATCAGCTGTCTCCGTTCCCTAGCTCCAATGTGGCGATTTGCGA